>Ga0210394_10000250_pt1 | contig 126786 bp, 101 predicted proteins | sample IncBWC12MmetaG_FD_160121 | JGI IMG/M metagenome (GOLD analysis project Ga0210394, IMG submission 160121) | Forest soil microbial communities from Barre Woods Harvard Forest LTER site, Petersham, Massachusetts, United States - Inc-BW-C-12-M | ecosystem: Environmental > Terrestrial > Soil >...
GGGGGCATGGCAAGTGTACTCATCGCAGCCATTGTCATTGCGGCAGCGGTTGGAGGACGCCGGGAATACCCCCAGGATTTCGTGGGTCATATGATTGTTGGTTATTGATTCCGTCAACGAGCCACGCGCTTCACCGAGTAGCCGAGCGGCCTTACGGCCGCCCGGCCCTCTCAGAACTGGGTGTGAAAGTTTCCCTTCACCCAGCTCAAGCACTTCGAACGCCTCTTTAGAGGAGACGCGGTTTCGAAACGGGAAGACGCTGACGATGAACCCGGTCATGACACTCGGGATGAAGTAAAACGCAGTTCGTAGCACCTGTTGAACCACCCTTCACGCGGGGGACGCAGTAATGAAGGCGCCACCCTGTGATCCGGGTGATTTGGGTACTGCACAGCGTGCAGAGGCCACGTTGTTCATACCAGAGATAGCGAAGAGTGCTGATGCCCCGAAACGTTTCCAACATGTGAGCCCCTTCGCGTTCTTGCCGAGTAGCCGGACGACCTTACGGTCGTCCAGCCCTCTAGGAACCGTGCGTGATACTTTCGCATCACACGGCTCGAGCATTCAATAACGCCCCCCTAAAAAAACGAGGACGCGGCCTTATTTCAACAGCAAACAAAACCTACTCGATACTGACTTGCGGCCAACTCGCACAGCGATGGAAGAACCATCAGGCGTGTGGGAAGCTGCACCAGCAGCTTGCGCCGCCGTCATTTGCATTGCTTCCTTCATCGGTTCCACAAATGGCCTCGAGTTTGAACGCCATCGCGAAGTCAGCCCCGTTTCCGGTGAGGTAATGTTGTCCCGTGGTGGCAACGCAACCTGTATCTGCCCGATTACAGGGCAGCATAGCTCGGATTTGATTTTCAGTCCCGTCGGTCCAACAACGACATCGCGCCGATTGTGCCTCGCCGGAATTAAGTACGCGCTTGAAATGAACATCATACAGAGACGTCGTCGCGAAACTGCGATGCGCGTTTCGCCGGAAAACTCGTCAAGGCTCTGGTTACGGCGTTATCGTGAAATCGGGCCGATCCTCAGTGTCCTCAATGTCCGGTTATCGAACTAATCGGGAGTTGGCGAATATCCTGCCATTTTCGGGCGGGATTACACTTTGCGAAACCACATTGGATAATCAAGCGTCAATTTACCAGGTGGGGAAAACTATCCGATTCAACGGTTCTCGAAACGAAGATCGGCGTAAGCCGAAGGTGTCTCCTAAGATGGTAAATGGTATTGGAAGACACATCGGAGAGCCTCAATGAAGCTGTGCCTAGCATTTCTGTGCGTTTCGCTTAGCGTTATTGCAGTTTCTAGAGTCAGTGCGCAAGGGTCGCAAACCACCCCTACCACTCCCACAATCAAGGTGACGTCGGCACTGGTGTTTCTGGACGTTACGGTGGTGGACAAAAAAGGCCGGCCAGTGGTGGGCGGGTTAACGAAAGACGACTTCACCATTACCGAGGACAAAATACCGCAGGCCATCTTCTCCTTTGAAACGCCAGAAGTGCATGTGATGGGTACAGGGGGTGAAGACGAAAATCCCAATGGGCAGCCTCCTAAGACTATTTTCGTATTGGACCTGGCGAATTCGAGTTTTGAGGATTTCGCCTACATCCGGTATGAAGTGCAGCAGTTCTTGAAGGCACAGCCCACACGGCTGGCGTCTCCTACGGAGATGTTGGTCTTGGGCAACGAATCTCTAGAAATGCTGCAAAGCTTCACACGGAGCAGAACGGATCTGCTGGACGCATTGAAGCATTTACCGGCGGCATTGCCCTACAAGAAGACGAACGGCGCATTTGGCTGGGAACGGTTCGGACAGTCGCTTGATGCACTAGACCAGATCGCGTTGCAGAACAGGGGCGTACCGGGACGAAAGAACATCGTTTGGGTCGGCCACGGCGGCCCCAACGCGTATCTGGACCCGGTGGTATTCTCTGGAAAATTCGTGGGCGAGCTCAAGCAATATGTGCATTCGACCACGAATATGCTCGTCGATGCGCGCATCAGCCTGTTTGTGATTTACCCCGGATTGCCAGTTCGCGGCAATGTCACCCCGTTCAGCGCGATGCAAGCAGGCATTGACATTGCAGACGATCCCTTCGCGGGGGACATCAATTTCGGTCTTTTGGCCAATGAAACCGGAGGAAAGTTGTTTTACAACCGCAACAACGTGGACATGGAAATCAAAGAGTCCGAGCAGATGGGCTCGCAGTACTACACACTGACTTATCAACCGCAGCGCGTGGATCCGGATGGTAAGTTTCGCCGTGTCCGCGTGACCCTCCGCAATCCGGATTTGCGGGCGGTGACCAAGGCCGGCTATTATGCGCCAGACGCGCATGCCCTCATCGATCCACGACAGCAGCAGATGATCAAACTTGTGGAGGCCGTGCAGTCCACCGTTCCCTTCGACTCATTGAATGTGACCCTGTCTGGCGTGGTACGCCACCCCGATACGCGAATGGCGGAGTTCACGGTGGAATTGAAATCAAAGAATCTGACTTTTGAGCCGTCGGATGATGAGAAAGGCGTCGCGCAGCTGATCGTAGCGGCGGCAAGCCTGAACCAATACGGGAATATTATGGCTTCGAGGACGCAAACCGTGACACTGATTGCCCACTCGTTGGACCCGGCGCAACTACCTGAGGTCGCATCACGGTTTGCTCTCATGCTTCGCGTTCCGCGCAAGACGAGAAGGGTACGGGTAATTATTCAAGCTGCGGATGGTGGGCGCCTTGGGTCAGCGGAAATCGACCGAAGGACCATTGACGCTGCACCGGCAACAGAGACGCCGAGACCGGAACTAAAACAACGCCCGTATGGTCAAAAATCTCAAACGCATTGAAAAGGCTAGGGACAGCTCTGCTGCTTATAGTGGAGGACATTCATGGATTCATCACCGAAGATCGCCATTGTCACCGGCGCGGGCAGCGGAATCGGCAGGTACGTCGCCGTTGCTCTTGCTCAAAACGGCTACTCGGTGGTTCTTGCCGGTCGCCGCAAGGAGCCGTTGGAGGCGACCGCGCTTGAAGTGGGACAGGCCAATTACCAAACGCTCGTCGTACCTTCGGATGTCAAGGATCCCTCCTCCGTGCGCGAGCTTTTCGCGAAAACAAAGGACGCTTTCGGCCGGCTCGACTTGCTCTTCAACAACGCCGGTATCTCCGGCCGCGCCATGCCGCTCGAGGACTTAACGTACGAGCATTGGAAGTCCGTGGTCGATACGAACCTCACTGGCACGTTTCTCTGCACGCAGGAGGCATTCAAAATCATGAAGATCCAGGAGCCACGCGGCGGGCGCATCATCAATAACGGCTCGATTTCTGCGCATAGCCCTCGACCTAATTCCGCCCCCTATACGGCATCAAAACACGCAATTACAGGTCTCAGCAAAGTGACTGCTCTCGACGGCCGAAAGTACGACATCGCCTGCGGTCAGATCGACATTGGAAACGCGTCGACCGAAATGGCGGAAAGAATGAAGAAAGGCGTACCGCAAGCGAACGGCACGATCGCGGTCGAGCCCACTATGGATCCCACAGACGTTGCGCGCGCCGTCGTTTATATGGCGTCCCTCCCTCTCGACGCCAATGTCCAATTCATGACGGTCATGGCGACCAAGATGCCCTTCATCGGCCGCGGCTAATGGCCAGTGTGCCTGTCTCTGGCGAATTGATACGGCGGCAGTGAAACGATCGGAGCCGCGAAACGCGCTGCAACTGAGAACGCAAACACTGCATGATTTCATTCGAGGATTTTGCAGAGGTCGACCGGATACCGTAGCGAGCGCGAATCTTTGAGAAATCAGGCTCTTGTTACGCGATACTGATCACTTGTTCGCCCCCTGCTGCCAAGAATGCGGCGTGCGTTTCGCTGCGGCGCTGTTCGGCCTGTTTCACAAGTTCAACGTAGCGCGGGAGGGATCGCAAGGGCGCGAACCACGGGTCGCGCGAAAGGGCGGAGGCGCAGAGGAATCCATGATCGATGGCGGTGGAAAGCGCCGAGATGGCGCGGTCGGTCTCGTTGATGCGCGCAAGGTGACGCGATGAGTAAAACAAGATCTCCGGATCTCCATGAATAGCGGTCTCCGCAGCCGCAATCGCGTTGGAACATTCTTCCCAATTGCCTTCGAGGTAGGCTCGAAGAGAGCGCATGATTCCTTGCACTGCCCCGGTAGTGCCTCCGGATTGCTCTCGCTCTCGAAGCATGGAAAGGGCGGTCTGGTTTTCGCCCAGAGCAACCAGCGCGGCGCAATCGAGGTAATAGGTACCCTTTTTGCTATAGCAATCGAGCGCGCCAGCATAATCTCCTAACAGGAAGTAAGTATGCGCGGCGCTGGTCATCAGGTGGGGATCCAGATGTCGCCCACGAAGGTGAGCAGCAATGGAAGCTCCTAGTTCGTCGCAATAGCGGCAGGCCTGAACTAGACCGGCAAACAGTTCGGGATCGTTTCGGCGAGAGCGCGATCGCTCCAGTAGCCTGAGCATGGACTGTTGCGTGCGGCCCTGGTCGCACTCCGCGGGCGTATAGAAGTTGTGGGCGATAGCCAAATCAGGATGGAGAGCAAAGGCACGGCTGAAAGCTTGTTTAGAGCGCTCCGCATCGCTGTCCGTATCGTCACCAAATTTTCCGAGAAAATGGCAGACGCGGCCGAGTCGCGCCCAAGCGGGGGCATAGTTAGGGCTCTCCTCGAGACACTGGAGGTAAAGATCGCGGGCCAGGCTCATGCTATCCAGAGTGCGAGTAAGAGCAATCTGGTTGGCGCGAAGATAGTATTCGTAGGCTCGGGCGCTGGCCGGGACGTCGCGATGGGAGGAGCGGCGTTCCCGTTCGTCGAGCGGAAGCTGGAGGGACTGCAGGATGCGTTCGCACAACTCGTCCTGGATCATGAAGAGATCCTGCATGGAGGAATTCGCCGACTCCGACCAGATAACGGCACCGCTGGGCGCCTCGATGAGTTGACAGGTGAGCCGAAAGCGATCCCCCGCACGCAGCAATGAGCCGGTGAGGAAGGCATCGACGTCCGCCTCGACCGCCACAAGCTTGGGATCGGGCTGTCCTTCGAACTTTGCCGACACAAGGGTGGAACGCACGATGAGGTTGTCCATCGCGGAAAGGGAATTGCTAATGGCATCAGGCAAAATGTAGCTAAGAAAATCAGTCTGCTCATCACTTTTCAACGAGCGAAAGGGCAGGACGATAATGCGGGAGACTGTTCGGGTTAGTGAACCGGCGGCGGTGCTGCTGGAGAGAGAAAAGGATTCGAGAGCCTCAAGCATTTCGCGGGCTGAGGAGTAGCGGTCCTCGACACGCTTGGCCATAGCCCGGCGAATGACGCGGTCCAATGCCTCGATTTCGCGCGAACCACTGAGTGGCGCTGGATTTTGATGCAAGACGGCGTAGAGGACGTCCACAAGGGAATGGCCTTCGAATGGCCGCCTGCCAGTCAGCATTTCGTAAAGGATGGAGCCAACCGCGAAAATGTCCGCAGGTGGACCTGCGGGGAGACCACTGGCCTGCTCCGGCGTCATGTAATGAGGTGTGCCAACGATAAGTCCGGGCGCGGTCAGAGAAGCGGTTGTTCGCGTCTGATTCGGGTCTCCTGTAAAGGTCGCATCCGTCGTTCGGGCCAAACCGAAATCCAGCAGCTTGCTGCCGTGGCGCGTAAAAGAAGACGTTGGAGGGTTTGAGGTCCCGGTGGACAATTCCAAGGTCGTGAAGGGCCTGCAGCGCACAAAGGATCTGACATTCAATGCCTAGCGCTTCCGAGGTGGTAATCATCCCGGTGACGAGGCGGTCCGCCAGGGACTGCCCGTCGAGCAATTCCAATATGAGGACGAGAGACTCACCTTCTTCGAGGACGTCGAAGACCTGGCAGACGTTGGGATGATTGACGCGCGCCAGAGATCGCGCTTCGCGCCAGAGTCTGGAGCGGGCTTCTTTGCTTTCATTTGCCTCGAGGATGGTCTTAATCGCGACTAGCCGTTCGAGGCGCTCGTCCCATCCCTCGTATACGACACCCATTGCACCTTGGCCAATCTTGCGCCGGATGCGGTAATGGCCAATGATTTCCAACATGCGGTCATGATAGCCCCGCGGGGAGGAAGCTCGCAATGATCACCCGATGGCCCAGAATTGGAATTGAGGGAATCGAGATGTACGGACCGTCACGACATTCAAGAAAATGAAACGATGAAACTGACGTGAGAGTTAGGCGGGCAGAATGAGATGTAACAATGGTACATTTTGGTCAAGCCAGCTGAACGGAGTTTTTGGTAGGCACCAGTAAAGACATCAGAGCCGGACATTTTCTTCTGTATTTTCTGGTCGCCGGGGCCAAAACAATGTGGTAAGAGTGTATTGAGTCCCTGCCCTCAACCCCACCAAGAAAATCAAACTGAGGAGATTCGCAAAATGAAGATCGAAAGAATATGGGGCGGATTTGTGTCATTGGGCCTGGTTGCGGCGATGGCTGCACCCGTGGCCCTAGCAAAGTCACAGGCTACGCCCTCAGCCCAAGCCGTAGGTAAGGAAAAGGGAATGCACGGGGGCGGACTACAGGCCGCGGTGGAGAGCTTGAATCTCACAGACGAGCAGAAGGCCAAGGTGAAAGATATCTTTGCGGATGCGAAAACCAGGGGCCAGGCGGTGTCCAGTGACACTACGCTGAGCGATGAGCAGAAAAAAGCGAAGATGAAGGAACTCCACAGCGGCATAATGGTCAAGTTGAACGAAGTGTTGACACCTGAGCAACAGACCGAGTTGAAGAGCAAGATGGAAGTTGCAAAGGCGGCGAAACCACCGGAGAAGCCGTGATGTAGGAAACCACGCGGTTAACTAGCAAAGACCTGAGAAGGCGCCCGGCTCTTCCACACCGAGCGCCTTTCGCTTTGGACCCGGCCACCGGGTTTGAACATCGAGAGTTGACGGCGACCGGGAAGTGAAGTTCCGACGGCAGTTGATTGTCCGGTAGTGTGAACTTACCAGGCACAAGGCGAGTCTGAATGCGTTAACTGTGGTAGCAGAGCTGTCAGACGCTCGGACGCTTATGCAATATTTGGCTGCGATATCCCTACCAGCCAGCATACCGCGTGTGGTCAAAATACTCGAACGGCTTGAAATGGCGTGGCTTAGGATTTAGCCCAAGCTCCCTCTTCGAATGGACTTCGCCGATCCAGAAACAGCTGTGCTACGCCGTGTAACATTCTTAGCCTCTGATCGGCTGTTGCAAAATCACAATTCGCCAGAGACGGTATCGGCCGAGCCATGTGAGCAGGTAAAGCGGAACAGAAAAAATCAGTCGCGTCACGATCGCCACAGGTTGCACAATGGTGCTCGATTCAAGCGCCACCTGCGACGGTGCGCGCCATGGTTGTGGGAAATGCGCTCGGCGATCGTGGCTAGAGTACGTGACCGTAACCCGATGGAAATTGCCGATGACTTAGGGCACCGTTTTTGGCGATTACGTCCGTATGGCCGACCACTTGCTCGGAACGCGGCGAACGTGAAGTTCAACGCCACGAGCTCACTTTATGCCGCGGCTTCCAATGCTTGACCGTTTGCTCTCTCCTAATGTGCGGAGCGAAGCGTGGCGAATTCGGCGATGCCGAGAACTACGGCGTAGGTGGCGAAGAGAAAAGCGCCGTAGCGGCCGCCAGATGCTTCCTGAATTCTCGGCATGAACGTTCCCAGGTTAGAGAGCACGACCGCTTCTCCGACCATTCCGGGTATGGCGAGAAGGAGCACGGCGACGGCCCAGTTGGACGGGGCGATGTGACGCCAGCGGAGAATGAGGATGCAGAACGCGGCGGAGATGATGGGTGAAATTGCAAAGCTCACCCAGTATCGTGCCGGTGTCGTCTCTAAAACGTGGTGACCGGCGTACGCGTAGTAGATGGTCCCCAAAATCCAGATGATGAGGCCGAACGAAACCAACAGCATGCATTCTTGGATCTTCATGCGGGCTCCTCACGTGCTACGATGAACCACGCGGTGTGTTATCATGTACCGTGCGGTACATTAAATGTACCACACGGTACATCGGGAGACAAGATGCGCCGTCGCAAAAAGCCAGATTTAGGTGTGCTGCTCGATCGGTGTCTGGCGGCATTCGTCGAAGCGGGAACCCTCGACTTAAGCCTCGACCGATTGGCGCGCAAAGCCGGGAGCAGCAAGCGCATGCTGGTTCATTATTTCGGCGGGCGCGAGAACATCGAGGAGCAGGCGATTACGCGCCTCGAAAACCGGCTGCGCGAGCAATTTGTTCCCGAGGCATTTCCGCCGGGAGCGACAGCGCAGGCAGTTGTGAATGCGCTCTGGGACCGCACAACTGCTCCTCAATCGAGAGGTGTGCTCTTGCTGGTGATGGATCTGTCCAAGCGCGCCTGGTCGGGTTCGAAACGCGCGAGGCTGTTTTATGCCGAACAGCAAAGGCTGTGGATCGAGCTCCTCATGAGGTATTTGCCCGATCGTCCGACAGTCGAAGAAGTGCTGCAGGCGTTCCAGGGAGCGGTTCTGGCGTTCTTGGTCACTGGAGATCGCGAGCCGGGAAGGCGAGCGGTGATGCGAATCCTCGAAAACCAAGAGAAGGTGCGGTCGCGCGCCTAACCGCAAGTCTTGCTGGATCCTCTCGGCGAATTGATACGGCGGCAGTGAAACAATCAGAGCCGCGAAACGCGCTGCGACTAAGAAAGCGAACTCCGGATGATTTCATTCGAGGTTTTTGCAGAGGTCGACCGGATACCGCAGCGAGCGCGAATCTTTGAGAAAACAGGCAGCCATCGGTGCCTGATAGAGGCCTCGACAGTGAGGTTGCCATCGAAACGAGGGGAGATTTTGTAGTTTTCGGCATAACTGGTCCAATCTGTGCACGCGCTCCTAACTACCCCGCGCAGAACGAGTTAAGCCTGCGCGGGCATCGCGCTTGGCCAGTTATGTCGCATAATCGGAAACTTGGAAATTTCACTTCTTCGACTAGTGCGTTAATTTGACCTTCAGAATTCTGTTATGATCGGGGCATCTTAAGTCAATTCAGCAATCCGCCAGGCTCGCTTACCTCAAAATCGATAAAGAACGCAGACTGGTGATGAGCACGGCGGCTGGTGTGCTCACCTTGGCTGATGCATTGACGCATCAGGAGAGCCTCCTGAAGGACCCTGATTTCGACCCCAGCTTCTGTAAGCTAATCGACTTTACCCACGTCACCAACTTTGAGCTTGAAGCTAAAGGGGTGCGCAGGTTAGCCCAAAGGTCCATTTTCTCACCCGATTCTCGACGGGCGATCCTAGTGGCTAGCGACTTGGCATTTGGATTTTCCAGAATGTTTAAGATATATCGTGAAACCGCGGGCGAAAAAGGAATTCACGTTTTTCGCAATCTTGACGACGCACTTGACTGGATCCTTGCCAAGCACTCCACTGCGTGAAAAATCCTCGCCGCGTACAGACAGAGACCGCTCGGTTCCCGTGTGGTCAAAATACTCGAACGGCTTGAAATGGCGTGGCTTAAGATTTAGCCCAGGCTCCCTCTTCGAATGGAGTGGGGATGCGTGACGTATATCAAACCGATGTGTTGCTTACCCTTTTTCATCGGCCATACCCACAGGGCGAGACTGATGGGGGATGGATGGGGCCGGGAAGAGCTTACCCCTCAGCCCGGCCTCGCATGAATTCAGTTACCCAACCACGAATTGATGCGATGATCGCTCCACTGTCCCCTCCCGGTAGGTCGTCCCCATTTGGAGTTTCCATGCGTCTGCCTTTTTGCATTCTTAATGTGCTCGGCGACGTGCTTGACGACGGAGAGCTATCTTTCCTGGAGGCAGCGCAAAGCCTCGACGCTGCCAAAGCGCGTGTCCAATCGCTCGCGGAGTCGTGGCCGGGCGAGTATGTTATTTATGATGAGGCAACGGGAGAGCGAGTGCTTATTACCGCAGCCTCGTCAACATCGGCAAAATCGCGGGAAAGATGAATGACTCTTCGGGGGCCGGGAGAGTCACCCTCGTCCGGCCTCGCGTGATAGGGTATTTAACCCCTCCGTTTTACAGCAGATAATCTATTGATTTTGGGTGTTATGAGTCCCATAAGTAGAGTCAGAAGGCGCTTGGGCATCCTGCCCCTTTGAGGAGGTCTCCAGGTTTTATGGCCACGCCCGTTCCAACCCGTCGATCCGAAAAGCGTACCTCGAAAGTCTTGGCCGCAGAGCTTTCGCGCCCTCACGAACGTGAGGCTAAGGAAATGACGTTCACTGAGAACGTGAGTCCTCGGGGCGCACGCATCACCACGATGCGTCGCTGGCTGCCTGGAACTCGCGTGCTGGTTATTTTTCTACGGGATGGCGTTCGGTCTGAAGGAAAGGTCACTTACTTCCAGCGCAAGGGGAGCCGCGTCTTCGCTATCGGGGTAGAGTTGTCCGGGACAGGTGCAGACCGCATGGGGAACGTAACCTGATCTTAAAGAGGATAGACGTGCGTGCCGATAAGCACTCCTTGGGGGGGCCGGGTATCCCTTGTCGGAGGCACGCGCGAGTCGAGACACCCCAAGGAGTTGTGGGTCTACTGGAACTGTGAAGGACGTGAGGATACTTCACCGAATCCGGGACATGAGTATGGGGGGTGTTTATCGAAACAGAAGCGGCACGGGATGTAGAACACGACGGTCAAGCTTGACTTCCTTGTTCGGGAAGGACAAATCAGGGCCGAAGCCGTTGTCCGACATATAAAGACAGGGACTCGGATTGAGACTCACCGCTCTGCCTGAGGAAGATGGCCCCCGCTGACAGCATTGATGGCAAGAATTTGCAGTTTGTCTCGGAAATGAAAGCGTCCGGCCATTTCACTGGCCATTGTGCGTTGAAATAGTAGGGAGGCGCACATGGCGCAATACCTTCACATACGGTGCGTCGTCAGGACTGACGGAACGAGCGCACATGAGCGCGTTCACTGCTTGGGCGGGGTCAAACCACACGGAGGTCGTTGGAAACTGACGCAAGACAAGGCTATTTCGTACATCCTGGATGGGACTTACGTGTTCTACATCGAGAAACCTGTGGGCAGCGGTTTGATGTGATGGTCGCAACCAGTGCTTACGGCAGCTATCTTAAAACGGAGGCTGATAGAGAGCAACCGGACAAACTTCTGTCTCTGCCGACCTGTCCGTAGATTGAGGCACACCGATTCGAAGCAGCATTGAAAATTCTTGACTGGGTGCTCCCGTTCTCCTCTCCTTCTGTTTTAGAGGACCAGAATCGAAGGCCTGCGAAAAATTTCAAAAAGTGGATGGGTTTCACCGACGCCTTTGCGAAACATCTTCCGACGTGCGCTGAATGCAAGCAGGAGATTTTCACACGATCACACGCCGCTACAACGACTATTGACTTGCTCTTTCAGCCTTGTCGCAAGTGCCTTGAATCAGGTCTTCACCTTAAATAAATATCCAGACTTTACCCGCTATTTTTCCCACCGCTACAAGGCCTTATAAATAGGGACGAACCGGACTGGTCTTGGCGTAGCTTTTCACCTGACGACTTGCTTCCGAGGGGTGGCACACGCTGACCAGTCCGGAAACGACTAAGACTGCTGGGGAGCAAGCGCTGGATGCAACCAGCATGCAAGTTGCTTCTATGGAAGAGATGTTGTCACGAAATCAGTTTGGGAGGGGTAAGTCCATGCGCCGTCGTAATTTCTTGCCGAGAACTAGATGGGGGAAATGGAACCGAGAAACGGGAAAGAGACTGCGGACGGCCAAAGAAAGCAATCCCCAGATGAGAAGAGGCGCAGCACAATGAAGCGGCGAATGTTGTTAGTCGGTGTTTTAGTGGCCCTTTTTTGGGCAACACCAGCGCGGGCGGATAACCAGTTCATCGTACGTTCGACACTCGGCCTCCAAGCGCTTCAGACGGCGTGCAATCCTCCGTTGCTAGCGTCAATCTGCACAGTGGTTGGCGGGTTGGGGGATCCGCTTGGGCAGGTCTTCCTAATTACGAGTCCACTCGACCTAACCGGATTGCTGAATCTCGTTGGCAATCCGCTGGGGATTCTTGATGCTGAAGTAGATCAAGTGCTCAGCTTGGTTGATTTGGCGAACTTAGTTCCCTCAATTACCAGCGCTCTGATGGCGGATAGAACTGAGGTCGCGTACCCTGCCAATTCAGGGACGATGGTGTGGAACAGCTATGCCACGCAACCAGCAGCCAGCATCGTGGAAATCCAGCTAGCGCAAAGCGCTTTCAACGTGACAGGGACGGGGATTGTTGTAGCGGACATAGACACGGGTGTAGATCCCAATCATCCGGCTTTGCAAGGCGTTTTGCTAGCGGGTTACGATTTCACGCGAAATCAAGCGGGCGGTTCGGAGATGACGGATCTGTCTCCAACTTTCACACAGCCGACACCTTGCGACTCTACAACATGCCCTGCTCCCGTCCAGGTCAATCAATCGAGCGCCGCGATCTTGGACCAATCCTCAGCGGCCATTTTGGACACCAATACGCAATACGCAGCCTTCGGTCATGGGACCATGGTCATGGGCGTGATCCATCTGGTGGCACCGACCGCGCAATTATTACCGCTTAAGGCCTTCAAATCGGATGGAACCGCCGATCTCTCGAACATCCTTCGCGCCATTTATTACGCCGTGCAAAACAACGCCAGCGTAATCAACATGAGTTTTGACGTCAAGACGGCCTCGACAGAACTCAAAACCGCCCTTGACTACGCGAGCCAACTCCTCCTGGTAGCAGTGGCGTCCGCGGGAAATGACGGAATGCAGGAAACTGTTTACCCCGCGGCATTACAGAATGATGTTATGGGAGTCGCTTCGGTAGGCTCGACCACCGCCAGCGATGGCACCCGGTCGACGTTCTCCAATTTTGGCGATGCGATCGTGTGGGTAGCCGCACCAGGGGAAGAGATTGTCACTACCTATCCTTTCAGCACTTATGCCGCGGGATGGGGAACTTCGTTCAGTGCGCCCTTTGTCTCCGGCGCTGCGGCGCTCGCGCGGAGCCTGAAGACCTCTATTACTGAGTCTGAAGCGGCGGCCGCGGTGGCCCACGCAGCACCGCTTTCTGGTGCTGGCATGGGCAACGGGCGATTGGACGTGGTGCCCGCACTCCAGTCCTTGACATCGGGACCGGACTTCGGGGTTTCCGCCACTCCGACGAGCAATACAATCACGGCGGGGCAAACGGCGAGTTACACCGTCTCCGCCACTCCGGCAAATGCATCCACGCAGACCGTGACTTGGAGTTGTAGCGGCGCTCCCGCAGCCGCGACCTGCACTGTTTCGCCAGGCTCGGTGACGCTGGACGGAACGCACGCCGCGACTGCGACCGTTACTTTGACCACGACGGCTCGCGCGATATCGCCGCCCCTACTCTGGCCGCGAGCCGCGCCGCCTTCGTCTAAATGGTTGTTGCTGGCGGCGTGCTTCACTTGGACGGTAGTCTTGTTGATCCTGTGCCACCTGAGCCGCGCGCAACGCTGGCGGCGGGCTCTTGCTGCGGCAGCCGGGCTGCTCGCTGTTTCACTGGTCGTCTATTCATGTGGTGGGGGTTACGGCGGCCCGCCGGGGTCGGGGTCCACGACGCTTTATTCAATAGGGCTCAATCCTACCAGCGTCAACGGGGGCGCGTCGTCAACGGGGACCGTAACGCTCAGCGGGGCAGCTCCCAGTGGAGGGGCGGTCGTTTCCCTCTCGAGCAGCGCATCTGCAGCCGCGGTTCCTGCTAGCGTGACAGTCGCCGCCGGAGCCACCAGCGCGACGTTTACGGTGACCACCAGCGCGGTGACTGCCGCCACGCCGGTCACCATCACGGCCTCGTACGGTGGAACGACCAAAACCACTTTGCTTACGGTAAATCCCGCAACGGCGGTTGCGCTGTCTTCGGTGGCGCTCAACCCCGCGACCGTCAATGGTGGGTCACCGTCAACGGGGACCGTAACGCTTAGCGGGGCAGCTCCCAGTGGAGGGGCGGTCGTTTCCCTCTCGAGCAGCGCATCTGCAGCCGCGGTTCCTGCTAGCGTGACAGTCGCTGCCGGAGCCACCAGCGCGACGTTTACGGTGACCACCAGCGCGGTGACTGCCGCCACGCCGGTCACCATCACGGCCTCGTACGGTGGAACGACCAAAACCACTTTGCTTACGGTAAATCCCGCAACAACTGGAGGTACCCCTGCGGGAACATATATGCTCACAATAACGGGAACTTCAGGCACCACCAGCCACTCGACGACGGTTACAGTAGTGGTGAACTAGGGAAGCCCGGGACCCAGCCCCTGCCTCTGGCGAATTGATACGGCGGCAGTGAAACGATCGGAGCTGCGAAACGCGCTGCAACTGAGAACGCGAACACAGGATGATTGCATTCGAGGTTTTTGCAGAAGTCGACCGGATACCGCAGCAAGCGCGAATCTTTGAGAAATCAGGCAGCCACCGGTGTCTGATAGAGGGCCGACAATCAGGTTGCCATCGAAACGAGCGGAGATTTGCGATTGGTCGTGACTCCGTTCTATCGGGTGTTCGCCCTTCCCGTGAGGTATTCGTGAGATGGTTGTTGAAGCAGGTCCTGAAATCGAGCAGCTTGTTTTCGAGGTCTGCCGTCGTCCAGGACAAAGTGTGATCCAAAAATTCCATTCAGCGCCCATCTGACGATATATTGGCACGTGTATCTGGAGAATTGATACATGGGCCGGTTTTGCTGGTAATCGCGCCGCGAAAGTGAGATGCATCTCACTTTCGGAACGCACCTGGGGCACTATAGAACCGCCTCGATGGGGACACCCATGTACTTAAATCCGGGTATAATGACTATCGTTGGTATTCTTTTATCCGGGGTAGCTAAAGGAATCGTTCCCCTCCCAATTGCCGCGCCTAGCAGATGTGCACCGCGTGCACCCATCTGAAGGAGGGCACCATGAGCCGGAGCTCGTCCAAGACCTACAAGATCGACGCTGACGAAGTATCGAATGCTGTCGAACGGCACCTGCGGCTCATCATTGATGAAATTCCCGTAATAGTCTGGCGCAAATCTCCTGATGGCTCGGCTGACTTCCTTAACAAGCAATTTCGGGAATATACCGGTCTTTCCTTGAAGGAGGGGCTGGGCTGGGCATGGATGAACGCGTTCCATCCTGACGACCGTTTGATGGAGGAATGGCACGCGGCTTTCGCAACGGGGAAACCCTTTGAAAAGGAGGTACGCCTCCGCCGGTCCGACGGGCAGTATCGCTGGTTTTTGATTCGTGCCGTCCCGGTGCAGGATGAGCGGGGAAACCTGGTCAAATGGTATGGATTAACCTGCGACATCGAAGATCTGAAAAGCGCTGAAGATCGCGTTCGGCTTATCATCGACGCACTTCCCACGATGGTTTGGACCCTTCAGCCTGACGGCGCCGTTGATTTCGTCAATCAGCGTTGGATGGACTATACGGGCCTCTCTTTGGAGGAGGTAATTACACAGCCGACGCGCCCAGTTCATTCCGAGGATCTTCCAAGAGTCATGGAAAAGTGGCTCGCGGACTTGGCCGCCGGTGTAGCCTCCGAGGATGAAATGCGCTTGCGGCGGGCTGACGGAGAATATCGCTGGTTCCTGGTTCGCACCGCGCCGCTGCGCGACCGGCAAGGAGACGCCGTGAAGTGGTGCGGAGTATCCATCGATATTGACGACCGCAAGCGAGCGGAAGAAGCCCTCAGATCGAGCGAGCGGGAACAGCGCCGGATAGCCGCGCAATTGGAAAAAGAGCGCGCGCGCTTGGTCGAGGCTCAGGAGATGGCCAAAATGGGAAGTTGGGAAGCGGAGTTGCCCAGCTTGAACGTGATTTGGTCAGAGCAAACACACCGCATCTTTGAGACTGACCCGTCTCGTTTTCACCCCACGCGCTCAAAGTTCCGAGAATTCATTCATCCGGAGGACCGCGCGAAAGTAGATGCAGCCTTTGTAGCGTCTCTGGGCAGGCGCTCACCTTGCACGGTCGAATATCGGATCGCCATGCCGGATGGCCGCGTCAAAATTCTCGAGGAGCGCTGGCAAGCTTTTCATAATGATGAAGGAAAGCCGGTTCGTGTTGCGGGCACTTGCCGTGACATCACCGAACGTGTGCGAGCTCAGGAAGAATTCCAGCGCCTTTCCGGTAAGCTTCTCCGTTCGCAGGACGAAGAGCGAAGAAGAATTGCGCGGGACTTGCACGACTCTACAGGCCAAGACCTGGTCGCTTTGGCAGCAATGCTGGGTCAACTCAGTGGTTCGATTCCTTCGACGGAGCGGAAAAAACGTCGCCTTCTTTCCGAGTGTAAGGCATTGGCGGACAAGTGTATGCGTGAAGTTCGCACGCTTTCTTTCGTGTTGCACCCGCCGACGTTGGATCAGGCAGGTTTGAGTGCCGCGATTCCTGACTATGTGGACGGTTTCACCAAGCGGAGTGGAATCCAGGTGGACTTAGAGGTGCCGCCGCGTGTCGGACGGATGGCACGAGAAATCGAGTTGGTTCTATTCAGAGTAGTTCAAGAGGCGCTCACCAACATCCAGCGCCATTCGGGAAGTCAGCAAGCCAAGATTCGAATCGATCGCAGCTCAAATCTTACACTGGAGATTAGCGACCTTGGCCGTGGGCTGTCTACCATTAAACAGAAAGAGGAAGACGGGGCCCGGTTGGAAATTGGTGTTGGTATTCCAAGCATGCAGGAGCGAGTGAAGTTAATCGGCGGGCGGTTTGAAATTGATTCTGGCAGTCAGGGCACAACAGTACGCGTGACAATACCTCTGGGAGAGAAGCGAACGTGAAAAAGCTGCTGCGCATTCTGGTGGCTGACAACCACGGGTTGGTGCGGCGTGGTCCACGGGCACCACGCCTCGCGACCCAATCCGCGGTCGTGTCGGCCTATCCGTGCGTCCCACGCGCGTGGATATTCAACTCATCAAGGAGCTGCGTACCGGACTGTTTCAAAAAGAATAGTCAGCACTCTTTGGAGTCCTTAATATATGGCACTGAACTCTTGGAAAGAGCTGACGGCTGCGGCGCTGATAAACACCCAGATGGTGATGCCGGACCGGTCGTGCACGGTGATTTCCTTGGCGCACCACTCCAAAAGAAAACTTACATGGTGTGTGTGAATTGATGCTTGATTCTCCCGAACAAATCGCGGCGATGTTTCCCAAACTGGACGAAGGACAAATTGCTCGGCTTGCAGCATCCGGTCGGCGGCTGGAGGCCCAGGCACATGAAATTATTCTGGACACCGGAGATTTGCATCACGGTATCTTCGTCGTACTCAGTGGCAGTGTCGACGTAATTCGCGTCTCCGGCGGCGACGAGACAGTCCTTCACGTTCTCGGTCGCGGCGAATTCACCGGTGACGTAAACCTTCTTTCAGGTCGGGGGACATTGATCCGCGGAAAAGCCGTGGAAGCCAGTACACTCCTCGAGATCGACCGGACCAACCTGCGCCACGTCATGGAGACCGACACCGCGCTCGGAGAGATATTTCTGAACGCGTTTCTGCTCCGCCGCGTGTATCAAATCTCTAACTCACTTGGTGACGCTGTACTGGTCGGATCGAATCATTCGAGCGACACGCTGCGTCTTAGAGGATTCCTCACTCGCAACGGCCAACCTCACACCTACCTCGATGTCGACAGCGACCCCTCGGTCCAGGCGGTGCTCGACCAATTTGCAGTTCCAGTAGCGGAAATTCCGGTTCTGATTTGTCGTGGTACACGGGCCCTTCGGAATCCAACCAATTCCGAAGCGGCAGACTGCCTCGAATTGAACGCCGGGATCAATCAGGGTGACGTGAGCGACATGGTTGTGGTCGGAGCAGGGCCAAGCGGACTGGCTGCTGCCGTGTATGGAGCCTCCGAGGGTCTGAGTGTCATGGTCCTCGAGAGGGACGCGCCGGGTGGACAGGCGGGATCGAGTTCCAAAATTGAAAACTATCTTGGCTTCCCCATGGGAATTTCTGGGCAGGAACTTTCCAACCGCGCGTTCGTTCAGGCGGAAAAATTCGGGGCGCATATCGCCATTGCTCGATCCGCCAGCGGATTGAAGACCAGCTACCCTCCCTACACGATTGAACTCGATGACGGAGGAACAGCACGGGGCCGAACGGTCATCATCGCTGCGGGCAGCCGATATCGCAAACTCGATCTGCGGAATCTCGCCCAGTTCGAAGGGGCAGGAGTCTACTACGGTGCTACACAAGTCGAGGCCACAGTCTGTCGCAATGAGGAGGTTGCCGTCGTAGGCGGCGGAAACTCGGCGGGGCAGGCCGCGGTTTTTCTTTCTGGAAGTGCGAAACATGTTTATCTCGTGGTGCGGGGGCCATGCCTTGCTAAGACCATGTCGCGCTACCTGATTTCGCGAATCGAAGCGACCGAGCGCATTACACTCATGACTTGGACGATTATCGAGGCGCTCGAAGGCGAGACAAACCTTCAGCGGATTCGGCTGCTTAATACCAAGACAGGGACAAGCGAAACCCGCAGGATTCAGCACGTGTTCATGATGACCGGCGCCGACCCCAACACGAAATGGCTTTGCGGAAGGCTTGCGCTTGACGCAAAAGGTTTCATCCAGACGGGAGCCGACGCTCGAAACGGTTGGTCTCTCGAGCGGGCTCCCTATCTGCTCGAAACGAGCCTTCCTGGAGTTTTTGCGGTTGGCGATATCCGAGCCGAGAGCGTGAAGCGTGTCGCCTCCGCCGTGGGTGAAGGATCGATGGTCGTCCAATTTGTGCACAAGGTCTTGACCGAATAGCACAATGCGGATGGCGGTCGCCCGGAACGGGACTGCTCTGAAGATGGACGAGATGGACGCATCCATCTCGCGTTTTTCTCGAACAGGACTTGTCCGTGCACCGCGTTAATCACTAACAATTTCTATTTCGGGACTATGCTCGTGTTTAGGCGTGCGGTCGTGTGGTCAAAAAAACTCGAACGGCTTGAATTGGTGCGGCTTAGGATTTTGCGCAGGCTCTCTGTTTGAATGAGCTTTTGCGATGCAGAAACAGTGGCTATAATCTTGCTTTCACGAAGTTACTGATTACAGGGGAATCGAAGATGCTTTGGGCGCGCCTGCTCGCTTATATCAGCGGAGCAGTGAATCAAGAACTCCTGTTGCGAACGTGCTTTCCTCTACTCGGAGCAGGTGCAAATCCTGTCCCCGGAAATTGGTCAGGCTCGAAGCCCAAACCGTAGGCGACACTTGGAGTTTTGTACTGCATACCTACGAACCTGTCTCTCCTTAAACAACGAAGGTGACTATCAATATCTTAGATTTGAAGTACAAACATTTGAACCGCGGCATCTCAGGTTTTTCTTCGATTTGGAGTCAAAGAATGCCACCATGGTTCTGGCATACATGAGGCTCTCAACTCTCCGCCCAGTCGCTTGAAAAGTGAGCATCAACACTCAAATCTCTCGCACTCGAGCCCAACTAGAAGCTACGTCATGCGCAGTCTCCCGGCCTCACACTACCCGAGGCCTTCAGCAGCGACTGTCTTCCGCCGGACTTCTTCGAAATAATCGCGGGCATCTCCTTGTGTACGGATGCCGATGACACGATCGCGAACGCGCGCAACGTGGGCATCGAGTGCGACCCCGGGTGGCTGCAATTCTTGGTCGGTACGCGCAGCAACGTAGATAAATCCCGGAAGGTTCCGATTCGTTTCGATTGGGGCGTTAGGTTGCGTTGCCGGCGGGATTTCGATTTCGAGCGTATCGAGTGCCACGTCGCGATGGGCGCTTTCGTCCTCCGGCTCAAGTTTGAACACGTCGGGAGGTAGCATCCGCGGAGTGGGCAGCGAAGGGAGTGACAAAAGATCACGGGCCGCGCGGTCGCGCGCGGTGAGAGGTGGAATGTTGAAGAGCCGTTCGACAGTGGTCAGGAAAGAGCTGTGGTCGTAGATCCCGTGGTCAATTGTGTTTTGAGGGATCAAGGGGGAAATGACAACCGCGGGAACACGGGGACCGTATTGGTCGAAAACAAAACCGTAGCTGTTGGCCCCACCAAACTGGGCGTTGTCTCCCGGTGGAGTCGCGCGCGGAGGAGCAACGTGGTCAAAGAAGCCACCGTGCTCATCCCAAGTGATGATGAGCATGCTCGATTCCCAGAGCGGTGAATTGCGAATCGCGTCATAGGTGGCCTTGACTAGGGCTTCGCCGCCTGTGACCCCGTCGAGAGGGTGTTGCGAGTTGCCTCCGATGTAGTCGGTGGTGACATGCCCATAGTTCGGCTCGATCCATGTGAATTGTGCCGGATAGTTTGGATCACTAACGTCCTTGGCAAATTCGGAATACCGGGTTATGTCCCAGATGTGAATTCCCTTGAGAGCATGCGCGAGAGTAAATATCTTGTTTCCTGCATAGATGCGCCATTTTAATCCAGTATCGAAAATGCTCCCGTTCTGGAACTTGAACCCCCCAATCGTCTCCCACGCCAAAGTCTCGGCGGTCGTCGGACTGTGGTCGAGCTCAGCCGAAGATGCTCCGAGACCGAAAAACCGGTTCGGCCATGTGGGCCCGGGCATGGAACAGAACCAGGAATCGCAGACCGCGAATTCTTTCGCCAGTCCCGATAGCACGGGTATCCGCGCAGTTGTGAAACATTGCATAACATCGCCCGGGCTGGGCGATTTGGCGGCCACCGCAAAGTTGGAAACGAACCCGCTATTGCTGATGGGCGGGTAAGGGCCCCCGGAAGAGTACGTTGCCGCCGCTCCGCACAACTGCTCAAGGACATCCGTAAATTCGTGATATGGATCGACCTTCATGGGGTCCACTGGAGGAGGACCAGCAAGGAAGACTTTGCTGTTCCAGGAGTTGGAAGCGCCTATGGGTAGAGCGTGAATCTCCGTGTGCGCACCAGTAGCCGCGTCCACGCCAGTGATCCCCGAAAGCCCCAGCATGTGATCGAACGAGCGATTTTCCAGCATGAGAACAAAGACGCGTTTGATGGTCGGCATGCAAGGTATCTCCCAATCCGAATCGAGCGAAAATATTGGTCACTGATCTGGCTTTTTGGCAGAGGAGGGGCGGAGTTTTCCTTAGGCACAGCCCGATTTCCCCATCCCACCGCCCAACGCAAACCCCTTCTTTCACGGAGCGCAGGAACTGATGCGAAAGCTGCGCCACAACACGAGGTTGAAAAAAACCTAGTTTGGCAACGAGGCAAACTTCTTCTTGGCGAACGGAACTGCGTAAGCTGCGGTCGAGTTGTGCGCGATTGCTGCCGACGCCTTCCGGTAGTACTCCAAGGCCTTATCTTTGTCGCCTAGCTTCTCGTAGGTCTGGCCAATCAAGCACTGAATGAACGGGTCGTTCTGATTCGCCTTCAGCAGTTCGTCTAGAGCAGACTTGTAATCCCCACCGTAGAAGGCTATGTATCCCTTCAGGTAGGGAAGGAATAGCGCCTGCTCGGGATTGGTTCCCTTGTCGAGGATGGCTTTCGCGGCAGAGACATGCTTCTGCGCCTCGGCTCGATTCCCGCGCCGGACAGCGATGCGGGCCTGCGCGTGCTCCCACCGGAACTCCCACAGGTCTTGGCGAGCGGGTTTGATATCGGGTTCCTTGAATCCAGTGTCGTGGCCCACCTGGTACCAGTGATAGGCGGCGTCCAGATCGCCCGAGTCGATGCATACGCGAGCCGCCTCGTCCGCAATCTCCCCCTGCTGAAAAAGGTTCTTCACGCTCCCATAGTAGTCGAAGACCTGCTGCTCGTGCTCGACGGTCTTCTTGCAATTTCCCTCGAAGGCGTACGACATTGCCATCGACCTTTGCGCCATCGCCTTATGCTCCGGCGTGTCCGCGACTTCGATTGCCTTCAGGAAATACTTGCGGGCCTCCTCGCCTAGGCCTTTGAGGTCGAGGACGCTCCCTGCCGCGATGTTGGCCGGGACGGAAGTCGGCGAGGTCTGGAGAGTCTTGAGATACAGCGCGAGCGCGTCATCCAACCTTCCCTCACGCATCATTTGCTGCCCTTGCTGGATGAACTCCGGTTGTTGCGGCTGGTTGCCGGGCGTCTGCGCCAGCAGGGGCGCGAGAAAAGCTGAAAAGACGAGAAAGGCTCGAAGAAACACGGCGATGGTCGCTCTCATGGGCGGGATTATCTCACAAAGCCGCTGGGCCTGACGTTTCAGACCCAGTGGTCGCAAGGATGATCGAACGGCTGGGAACCGTTTCCCAAATAGGGTATCAGTCAAAGATAACGGTTGCGCGTCAACGGTATTCAGAGCCAACGAGTCTTCGCCCACCAGCGTTATGCTGTCAGCAAGGAGTGGTTGCGCTCGACCTGCAACCGAGGGGCAGAGACGGAGTGACCCACAATATTCCCACCTGACCCGTCCTCAGTTGAGTAGGGTGCAAGGGTGACAACGGGGGTGCAACAGTGTCGTGGTCTTTTTCCGGTAAGCAGGCTATTCATATTCTGGACGTGCTTGGTTCTTTAGGCGCAGCCTTCACTAGATGGGGTAACAGCGAACCGAAAAGAGAAACACAGCAAAACAAATCGGGTGTCCACCCTCAAGTGATAGAGACGAAATTACAAGAGCTAGAGAATCTGAATACTACGCAGTCTAGTGAACTGAAAGAACACGATAATATTATCAGCCGCCATGAGAGTGAAATCGAAGAGCAGCGGAAGCTCATCGCAGGGCGTGCTATTTGGTTGTGGGCTCTTGGAGGTCTAAATTTCGTGTTCGTGGTGACGTTGATAGCCGTACTATTAAGTCGACGCTAAGCTGAAACAGGAGCGTCAGACAATCCGAGGTCTGAGCGCTCAGTTTCACGAGCGAATCTGTCCGGTTTACTTTGACTCTAACAGTGCGGGAAGTCGCTCACCAGCAGGCCCGAGAAAGACCTCGTCAAAGGCGAAAGCATTTGTCGGGGATTCGAGACCGACGTAAATAGTTCTAGCGCCATTTTGCCTTGCGATCAGAGCAAAACTGGCCGCGGGCTGAACGACGCCCGAGCTACCAACCGTGAGAAAGATGTTGCATTCTTCGAGCGCAGGAATCACCTCTTTCATGTGGAATGGCGATTCGTTAAACCAGCATATGTGAGGTCTCAGCAGCGCCCCGCATTCAATGCAGTTCGGAATATGCGACCGTTGCTGATAGCTTCTTGTGTCCTTGAACGGCTTGGTGGGGCACTTCCGGTTCGAGCACCGAGATTGGAAAAGCTGCCCGTGCATGTGGAGCACGCGCTCGCTTCCCGCTGCTTCATGGAGGCCGTCAACGTTCTGAGTGCATAGCAACATCCGCTTGCCCAACTTCTCTTCCAGCCGAGCTAGAGCGAAATGACCTGCGTTCGGCTTGCAACCAAGCGCGACGGCACGCCGCATCGAGTAGAAACGCCATACGAGTTCCGGGTCTCGCGTGAATGCCTGCGGTGTTGCAACGTCTTCGAGACGGTGCCCTTCCCAAAGCCCGTCTTGCCCACGGAAGGTCGGGATGCCACTCTCGGCGCTGATTCCCGCGCCCGTTAACACGAACAATCGGTCTGAACGGCGGAACGCAAGAGACATTTCATTAGTTTAGCCAATCGGTGAAATCTCGGGGAGGATTGCGAGCATGCCCGGGCCTTTGCAGACATCATTTCCGCCAAGGTCAAACACCCGCCGAATCCTTCCACGGGTCGCAGGAGCGCTCGAAACGGCGCAGAATCACCTGTCGGCGCTGGCGGGTGGTTACGGGGCGAAAGAATGCGGGAACCGGGAGCCGATGGCAGCATAGCGGTGTCTATAGAGATATGACGAAAATACTGCGAACCGTGATTCTGTGCTTACTGATCGCAAGCCTCGGAGCAGCACAAACGCAATCACCATCTGCGACCGTGTGCGAGAAAGTAGCGCACCCCAAGAGGTTTGCTGGGCGCATCGTCACTGTCCGCGCAGAGGCTATCGCTGGATTCGACATCTTCGCAATCGAAGACCCTTCCGGCAAGTGTGACCGGATGTGGCTGCATTACGCCGGAGGTGCCCCGAGCGCAATGGTATCTTTCGCTACGCAAACACCGAAGACCAACAAGACAGGAATGGAACTCCGGCGAGACGCCGAATTTGAAAAGTTTGACACTCTCCTGAACGAGGAGATGCACCCGCGAGAACGCGGTACGCTCTGCATGCCCTGTAAGCGATATGCAGTTACCGCCACGATGACAGGTCGGGTGGATATTGCGCCCGAAGGAACCGGGTTCGCGCACCTGAATGCGTATGCATTGCAATTCGAACTTCAGTCCGTGTCGGACGCTGTTGGGAAGGATTTGACTGGCAATTATGATTCTGTGCTCTTCAGCCCGACCCTTGTCCGATTCCCGACCGGATATTTCAGCGGGATAGTTCGGTCGCCCAGCGGCGAACCTGTAAAAGGAATCGAAGTGGCGGCCACTCGGACAGATGAGGTGCCGCTGTACATGCGTCAGGTGACGAAGCGGACAGACGAGAACGGAGGGTTTCGACTCGATGTGCCGCCGGGCACCTACATCGTGGGGGTCAACACCGATCTACCCGTGGTTGCCAAATTCCCTATCCGCCGACGTACCTCCCCGGCGCGACCGAGCGCACGTCGGCCACAGTTCTTACCGTACAGGATATGCAGACCATAAAGACGGATTTGGCGAATCCAGTTTAGCAGTTCGAAAGGACTTAGCCATTCATGTCCGGTGGCCAGATGGCAGCCCTGCGGGGAACCTCTTGTTTTGGCTGAGGGAACTTAGGATACCGCACCGGGTCGCGGGAAACGGACTTGTGACGCACACGGATGAGAATGGCTCAATAACATTGCCAGCGTTTGTGGGATTCATGTACACGGCACACGCAGAATCCAACGTTTTTCATCCGAGTTCGTATGAACATTTCTGCGCTCAACCTGTTCGGATTGAGCCGACCGGGGCGATAACGGAGATCGTGCTGAATTTGAGCATCAAGGGCGAAGAGGTCTGCCGAGACCTCAACCGATGAGGCCCACTTCCTTCATGAGTTTCGCAGCTTCCTCATCCACACCATTGCTCCGAAATTTCAAATCGAGGGTCTCGGGCGGGGGGAACTTCTTGAGGAAGTCCGTCATCCGGGCTTCAGCGTGGCGGTCGCTGCTCTTCCGCTCGATCTGCATGACCCCCTTGAGGTCGAGATCGAACTTTACCGCACCGCTTTCTAGAGCTGCTTTCTCGTCCTTCACGGAAGGAACTATGTTTGTATTGGGGAGGAGCCAGCCGCCGTAGCGCCAAACATCCTTGGGATTGAATCCGGGCGCGGCGGTCTTTGCCGCAAACATTCCATGCCTTTCCCCCGCCTTCGTTTTTTCATTCATGATCTTCTCCGACGCGGACCTGCATCGCCAAAAACACTGTGGAAGGGCCAACTGTCCCACCATGTTCCTCTGAGCAACGTAGGATGGCGATAGTACTTCCGGTGGCCGAAAGGCCAGGCAGATCGCCAATACCGGAGCGCCTCTGGAGCCAAGCGTCCGCCAACGCCGAACCCGGCGTTGTAAGCTTGGGAAACAGAAGCGCAAGTACTCTGACAGTACCATGGCGCAACTCCCCCCTAACGCTCACCCTTGGGTAGCAGCCTAAGAAATATCGTTTGTGGAGAGTCATGACCCCCGTGGACGCAGCCCAAATGCTGAACATCGGCTGGCAAATCGCCGACATCGCCCGTCATTTCAAGGTGACCAACGCGCAGGTTATCGCTGCGATTTGCGAACACGTCCGGCAGGAACGTGAAGAATTGCGTCGGCTGCAATCACCCCTGGAAGGGAAGAAGCAGGCGGGGATGTGGTCGGGATGGACCAGGGAAAAATGGGACCGAGAATATCCCAACGGGTCTCAGGGCCTGAATTACGAAGAATGGAGGCAAAAGTGGGAACGGTATGGACGTGAACGCCACCACCGCGAAGAAAAGTTATGGGAACGTTTAGAAACCGCAATGTCCCAAGTTTTGCAACCGAACAGCCCGCTCAAACCAACCAAATCGTCCCTACCTGATGATTTCCTGAGAGTAGCGGAAGATGTTTGGCACAGGTCGCAAGGCGGTTGGGTAAACTGAACAGGACAATGAGTCAGTCGCGGATTCGATCGATGTTTGGCGCTCGAGTTCTTCTTTTGAGTTGTGCCTTGATTGCTGCCATGCCAGTGTTGCGATCAAGCGCCCTCAGGGTCGGTCAAGCTGAAACGACTCGCCTTGTAGAAATCAATGGACTCAAATCCTTCAAATCCTTCAAATCCTTATATCCTTCCTGCGCAAGGTAGGCTTCGCGCTATATATCCAAATCTGATCTGGTGGTTGAAATTTATGCGGAACGGCTGAAATCTGGTGCATGGACCGCAATATCCCTATTCCATCTGTCCCTACCGAAAATGCTATCCGGCGCGAATGCCTTTGAAATCAGCGACATTGAGAGCATGAACATAGGGGGCGCATCAGCCGGGCAGGACAATGTTACATGCCCGGTGGTTACCTGAAATGACAATTCGCCAGGGACTGGCCGCGGAACCAAAGTGGGTCGGGCTCCGTACAGAATGAGTGGGGCAGGCTGGTCCGAGAAACAGACAGCTGTTCGAGAGAGACAGACAACCGTTACGGAGAGGGGAATCATGAAGAAGATAGAGAGTCCATTACGGGGCTGGATACCCGGGGCACTTTGTGTGGCGGTGATTTCGCTGGTGGCTGGTGTGCCCGCATGGGCGCAGGGCGAAAAGCGGACGGTCTTCGCGGAGGGCGATTTTCATTGGCAAGGCAGCCTGAACGCTGGGCAGACCCTGGAAGTGGTCAATCGAAATGGAGAGATTGGAGCGAGCAGTGCTTCCGGGGATGCCGCGCGTGTAGAAGGCACGAGGAGAGGGAGCGATGACGACCGCGAATTGTTTATCGAGGTGGTCGAGTATCCGGATGGCGTCACGATTTGCGCCGTGTACGCGAAGGATAAGACGCCCGGGCGGTGCCACCGCGGCGGAGTTTCGTCGGAGCCCACGAACTGGAGCCGGCGCGGGCACCGAGCGAAGATCAACTTCGACGTGCAAGTGCCACGCGGCGTGCGGTTCAATGCCATGACGACCAATGGAAGCGTGCACTGCGTGAACTTGGACAGCGTGGTGCAGGCGGAGACGACGAACGGCAACGTGGAGGTTTCGACGAGCGAGTGGGCTTCGGCGAAGACAACCAACGGTGGAGTGCGCGTGTCCATGGGCGGCGCTAAATGGAGTGGCGAGTTGGAAGTGATGACTACGAATGGCAACGTGGATGTCACGCTGCCAGCTTCAGCGGAATTCAAGGTGGATGCGGCCACGACCAATGGCCGGATTCACACGGACTTTCCGGTTACCGTACAGGGGAGTTTCAGCTCGAAGGCGCTCTCCGGGACGGTGGGCGGAGGGGGAAGAGAATTGAAGGTAGCGACAACGAACGGCGGGATTGAGCTGAAGAAGAGCTGAGAGGGTCAATTCATCATATCCGCCCACGAAGTGCTGGAAGGGACTTGATGTTCGATTAGGCCGACCTGCCGGCACTTCCGCGCTTTTCCCGTTCTCCACCATTGTTCTTAAAAAAGGCATGGGTCTAAGGACTGCCACTACAGCGCCGGCCGACTGCGACTTCCGCTCTCGCCTATCTGTTAGACTCTCGGCCATGAAAACACTTCTGTTGCGGGCCGTTGGCTTCGTTGTCCCTACCGAAAATGCTGTCCGGTGCGAACGCCTTTGAAATCAGCGACATTCAAGAAAGTGAAACCGCGGAGGTCCCGACAAAGCAGTTAGACTACAGCTCTGCTGCAGAGTCCATCGCGACCTTACGGAATAAGTGACTGAGAACGGTCTGCTGTCCTATCTGTGGGAAGAGGCTCTCTCGTCCCCGTCACTGCGCTCCGCAAGCAACGCGCTTGCAAGCAGGGTCAGGCAACCCCACACTCCGAGTTCCCACCAGAATTGTCTTCGTTCGAGCAATTCGAAGTTGAGCGCGTCTCCCATCGCTTCGCTTGCAGCCTCCGCCTTCGCAAGGGCCCGTTCGTTGCTGCGCTGAAGCTGCTCCGCCAGCTGCTGGTCTTCTGGCGCCGCCTGCAAATCTCGTTCCGTCCTGTTGGCCGGACTAGCACTGACTTCTTTTTGCGCGTTTAGTGCTCGTTGAACCTTCACTTCGGACATAGCCCTTGCCGCCGACCATTGAAGTGCGGTTCCTACGACCACGCCGGTGAGTCCAATCCAACACGCCAGTACGGTATAAGCCAGAAATCTATGCAGGCTCACGCTTCGCACCTTTGCCCCGGATCAAATTGCCGGAGAGGGATTTGTGACCGCCGCTTAGTGCTGAAAATCAGGGGGCGCACACCGCACCTCGTCACCGCTGAGATTGCGATCGTGGCGGAATGGTTGGTTGGCGAGATCCCGCCGACACTTCCGAGCTGCAATGCAAACCATCCACTGGCTTTAGCACGATTAAACTACATGGCCCCTTTGTTCGCAATGGCCAGCCCGAGGTAGTCCGGGACTTGTGAGAGTACCTCATGTCTCTGAGCAACGCCCCTTATATTAGTTGAAAGCTGTCCATCGCCCTCGTAATCTCCCACAACGCCGTTTCCCTATTAACTCATTTACGGCTGTCGTCTTCGATTAGCGGTGTTTTGGGCCGATTAGTTTCGCGACACATGTAACGGTATGCAGAAGGAGTTGTTCCCGTGAAATTCTTAAACGCCACCGTGAAATGGCTTTGGTCGGAGAAACCTGAGGACAGAGCAATATCTATAAGTGCCAAATTGGTTTCAGAAATCTGCTTTGAAGCGTACTCGATCCGCAACTTGCGGATCTGATGGCCGACTGTACGCTGGTAGCGCCGTCGGTATTCCTGCGCAAGATTGACCGGATGGATGCCAACCTCACGCGCAATGGCCGCGAGAGTCAGCCGTTCGGCAAATCTCGTCCGAATTAACTCATCGGCGTGGTAGAGCCACTCCGGAGCACCCTTCAGCGATCCTTGAGGTTTGCCTCGGAAAATATCTGCGAGCAATTCAAGTGCAAGGGCCTCAACAATTAGAGGAGAATTTTCGTCAGAATGTATAAATTCACGGTAAAGGCGAGCGGCAAGCCAACCTGGCCCTCCGCCTTCCAATGTGAGCGAATCCTCGGCACATCGGCAACATTCCCGAATCCAAGGAAGTGCTTGCGGCGCGATCTCGACAATCAGAATGCGAACGCCAGCCAAGGGGACAGAGTGTGAATGCACTTCGCCCGCTGGGTGATACACGATCGTCCATGGGCGGCACGTCTGAGGCCTGGGGTGACGAGACAAGGTATATCCACCTTCGAGGATCACTTCGACGTAGGCATTCGCGTGCGCATGATTGCGATTTCGAAGATCGGGTCCGAAGAGTTTCTCAGTCAGCCGAAATCCCGCCGTAGAATGCGATCGTAGGGTTTTTCCGGAGAAGGGGACGACCGATGCATCTGAAAACATAACGAAACCCTCCCTAAAGCATAGGAATAGGGCGTAGATCCGAACGCGCGGCTCCGGATTTTTCCGGGACTTGGAATGAATCGTAGATCGGAGAGCTATTCTCGGGGCCCCGGAGCCGATCCAGCGGAGTCTAGCGCAAGGCTTTGATCGAATAAAGGTCGATCTGGGACGATTCGAGTCTTGCCCGGTGGGTGTATTTGATCGAGTAGTTACCCCCGCTCCGAGACGACATTAATTCACATTGCCACAGAGTTGTTATGAAATTTATGAATCTAGGGAAACAGCGAAATAGAGGATGCAGTTCCTGCGAGTCGCCCCAGCGTCACCCTAAAGCAATTTTAATCGCAGTGTGACTTGAGCCGTGGAGGTCTCCGTCCTGTCCCAATAAGCAATTTGAAGACACGACATCCAGCAAGCAAGATTACGGCTCATTTGCAATAGCTGCAACCAGATGACTCTCCTTGAGTCTTTCGTTGAAGGCGGGCACGTCCTTATCTGTGAGTTTCTGGAATTCCCGTTGGCACTCGGCGAGCTCTTGCTGGTAGGTCTTGTTCACTGCAATCTCTGCTTCAGTTGGTACGAAACCTGCGCCGCCACCGGTAGCATTGCGATGCATGACGGTTTCCACCAAGGCTGCCATCCTCTCATAGAGCTTCATAGGCATAGAAATGCCTTCCTCGATGCTCGCGCTAGTCACATGAATCTGAAACAACTTGTCTTCGACGCTGATGATTTTCGTCTCGAGATTCACAGTTTCTTCGAGTAGACGGTCGGGATCGCCTCGGTCCGTTAACATGGCCTTTAGATCCATAGCTTGTTTGCTATCCCACTCAAGTTGGTTGATCATGTCTGCCACTTGGTTGTATTCGCCGAGGACCTCGCGACTAAAGGCGACCTCTTCGCTGATTGTCTGGGCGGTGGCTTCGGAGTTCGGATCTTTCTGTACTACCATCGGTTCCGATAGCTGCTTCCCGCTTACACTCAGTTGGACCGTATAGGTTCCAGGTATTACACGCGGCGCGCCCTCAAAGCTTGTAAGGCTCACGATCGGTCGCCAGCCTTCTCGCGATACTTGGACCCACGGGGCGTCGGGCGGAGGGGTGCGCAGCTTCACGACATGAGCCGGGTCGTATTCGAGATTCCACCAAACTCGATTCAATCCCGCCGTGCCGTCAACCTTCAGCGTGCGAACGGATTCACCGTTTGCGTCCTTGATCGTGAGCGTCAGGTCCTTCGCAGGTTTTCGAAGATATAAATTGATGTCGCCGCCGTCGGGTGGATTTTCGCCCACTTTCAAGTGGGAGTGTTCAGCCAGCCGGCCGTTATAAATGGAACGGTAACGGTAGGCCGGGCGGGGTTTGAACAAGTAAGAGTCAGATTCCAGCGCCTTGTCCCAGTCGCGAAGCGGCGTGATGTCGTCGAGAATCCATATCCCGCGGCCGTACGTGGCTATGACCAGATCGTTGTAATTTTTCTGAATCGTCAGCCATTTGATGGAGGTCGGGGGCAAGTTGTTTCGCAATTGAGTCCAATGTTTTCCATCGTCCCAGCTGACGTAGAGCGCGTTGCCGGTGCCTAGGTACAACATCCCCTGTCGCTTCGGATCCTCGATCAAACAGAGCGGAAAGTTGAACACGGACTTGGGAATATCCCCAGCGATCAATTTCCATGTCTGTCCGAAGTCGGCCGTCTTGTACACGTAGGGATTATTGTCGCCCTCCTGCCACAGGCTCACTGACACATAGGCCGTACCTGCGTCGAAATGCGACGGATCAATGTTCTGGACGGTGCCCCACGGCGGCAAACCCGTTATGTTCTTCGTTACGTTGTTCCAGTGCTCCCCGCTGTCGCGTGTTACTTGGACTTGTCCGTCGGCAGTACCGGCCCAAATCACACCTGCCTGAAGGGGTGACTCGCTAATGGCAAAGATCGTCTCCGCTGAGAACGTGCTTAAATTGTAAGGTGTCACGCCACCTGAATCCTGTTCATGGCTCTTTTCGTTAAGAGTCAGGTCTGGGCTGATCACTTGCCACGACTGCCCCGCGTTCGTCGTCATCATGACGTACTGGCTGCCGATGTACACCCGATTGTGGTCATGGGGGGAAACCAGTATCGGTATGTTCCAGTTGTAGCGATATTTCATATCAGCTGGCTTTACGCCGAAGGGGGCATCTGGCCACGGAGACACGGTGCGGGATTCCCCTGTTTTCAGATTCACGCGGCCTATGTCACCGTAATAAGCACTAACCCAGAAAATGTTCTCATCGCTTGGATCGGGTATCAGGTACCCGCTCTCACTACCGGCAACGTTAAACCAGTCACCATACGTAATACCGCCCTTGGCCCCCGTTAGATTGTTGCTTGGCGCACCGAAGGACCCTGCATCTTGCTTGTTCCCATAAATATTATATGGAATCCGATCGTCGGTAATGACATGAAAGAACTGGGAATTCGGCAAAACGATCCGCGTATAGGTTTTGCCGCCGTCCCACGTGATGGTGCCATCCTGGTCGTCACTTACCATGAAGTGATTTGCGTCATTTGGGTCAATCCAGATGTTGTGAAGATCACCCCCAGCCGACGTCGGTTTGGCGACGAGAGTCTTGCCAGCGTCTTCGGATACGAACCAAGCCTGCCCCAAGAAATAAAGCAGATCTTCATTGCCGGTCGAGACCCCGAAGCGACTGTCGTATGGGAAGCGGCCGCCGAGCGCATAGGTGTAGTTGACCAATTCCCATTTCTGTCCGCCGTTATCGGAGCGGTAAAGCCCCGGGGGGTGATCTTCGATAAGGGCGTAAACTCGTTTCGGGTTCGTCTGCGCGATGTTCACGCCAATGCGACCCAATGGGTGGTCTGCTGCGGGCAAACCGTTGCCCGCGAGCTTTTGCCATGTCGCACCCGCGTCGTGCGTTACGTAAACTCCGCTACTGGGCCCTCCGCTATGCAAATCCCAGGTATGGATGGTGACCTGCCACATGCCCGCGAAGAGTGTGTTCGGATCGTGCGGATCCGCGACCAGGTCCGAACATCCGGTGCCTTCGTTGACGAAAAGCACTTGCTGCCACGTCTGTCCGCCATCCGTGGTTTTGAAAATGCCTCGCTCATGCCCCGGTTTATAGACTTGGCCGACGGAGCAAACGTAGACGATGTTGGCATTCTGTCGATCGATCACAATTTCGGTGATGTGCCCGGTCTGTTCCAATCCCGCGTGCTGCCAACTGTCGCCCCCATCCGTGGACTTGTAAACACCATCGCCCGGTCCCGGATCAGCCCGGATGATCCACGGTTCTCCCGTTCCGGCCCAAACAACATTAGGAGCTGTAGACGCGACCGCTAGTGCGCCGATCGAACCAGTGTGTTGATTCTCGAAGAGAGGCTTCCACGTGATTCCGAAGTTGGACGTCTTGAAGATTCCGCCGTTCGCACTACCAATATAAGCGACTGCTGGCTGGCCAACCACGCCCGTAATTGCCGACGTGCGTCCCCCCATTGGTCCGATAAAACGAAAATGAAGCGGCTCAAGAGGATTCGCATTCTCTTGACTTTGTGCGCGGATGTTTCCGCCAAACCACACCATCCCTGCCGCAAACGCTGCCAGCCATAGTAATAATCGCTGGGTCCTCTGGATAATGGTTCGCATCGCGCTGTTTCTCCCTCGAATCGGATGTAGAACTGGGATCTCGCAAAGTAAAAATCATTCTTCAGGAAATAAGGGCTATTCCATTGCCGGGTTTCGGGAACCTGACGAATACCGCGGGATCGTGGCCGGGGATGATCAAGTCGGGGTTGCCAGCAAGTTTCTTCATTCGTTCTTGCGCACGCAAATTCGATTCGGCGTCGAAGGTCGCCGGGATCGGCAGACTCTTTTCGATGTTTTCATAGAGGTAGACATTATCTGACGCGAGTATGACGATTCCCTTGCTGGTGTTCACGCCGACGTACTGCGAGGCGTAGGTGTGGCGCCCTCCCGTGTAGACAGTGATCCCGGGAAGGACCGCCTTATCGTCGCCATCAACCAACTCCAGTCTGCCTTCGGCTCTTATCTTCTCAAGCATCGCCATGTCCACCGCAAAAACTCCGGTCCCTTTCTGATGTTCGGGCTGGTTGTAATACTCGAATTCCTCTTTCTGAATCCAGACGCGCGCCTTGGAAAATAGGTCCGTCCCGTCACAATGGTCCCAATGGGCGTGGGAAATGATAATGTCGGTGATGTCCTCCGGCTTCAAGCCGAACTTCGAAATCGCTTCCGATGGCTTCATGTATTCGGCGGGCTTCCATTGCTTCATGAAGGAGTCGCGATAGAACCCCGAATCCACCAGAATGTTCCGGCCATTGCCCCTTATCAGCCAGATCATCAGAGCTATGTCGATCTTTTTGTTTTGGTCTTCGCCCTTTACCAGTCCTGCGAGCGGAAAACTTTTCAGAGTCCCGTACCGAATTGCGTAGACTTCAAAGGTCGACTCGGAAGCGGGCCTGTTCCCTCGCGATGATGGAGTCGCGGCCCGGACCAGCGCCGGGCTCGCAAGCACTGCGAAAAGGGCTAATCCGGCAAGAATGAAGATTGTGCGTAGCGCGTGATTTTGCTTCATGGGCACCTCAGCACCTTCCTTCGGTTCGCTTTCAGCTATTGCCCGGCACATGTGCTAAGCGCCGCCCCGATTGGCATTTGGAGACCCGCGTTCCCCGCGACTGCCCGCGCAATCTCCAGGTCTGATTGACCATGCCCTTCTATGATCGGGCCACCCAGCCGTCGCGTTACGGCCAGACGATGCAGATGATTTCCCACTTCTCGATTCCGTCTGCACGCGGTTCGCGAGAGTGCGGCGTGTGACCGCCGTTTCACCCGCTGGAATCGGAGTCAAAGCTCAGTGCCGCACTCTTCGAAGATACGAGAACCAAGAGACACGGGGAAAGATACGGTACATGAGATGTTCGTTCACTGAGCGGCGCACCACAACATGCGTGCTCGACCGGTAAATCCCACACCAAAGGCACCTTCCGACTAAGGACGACCTCGGTGCCTCGAACCGCCGCGACGTTCCCCAACGCATTCGTCGGCCGGGCCGAAATCTTCCTCCCGACGCTCAAAAGATAAACTTTAGCGACAACTGCAATTGTCTGGATGTGGTTACTGTGCTGGTGATGAGCCCCGAGGTGGGGTCCTGATCGCCTGCACCATCCACGAACACACCGGTGTTGGGATCGGCAAAGTTCGGATGATTGAACACGTTGAACGCCTCGAAGCGCAATTGAAGGGTGTACTTCTCGATGGAAAATCCTTTAATTAGAGCGACATCATACTGTTTCAGTGTGGGCCCGAAGAACTGGCCCCTGCCCTCATTTCCAACCGTGCCCGGAGTGGGCAACGTGAAGGCGGTCGGATCGAACCATTGATTCGGATTGCGTCGCATAATACTTGCGGCAGTCCGTCCGGTAGCTATGTTGGGCAAGTCGGCGCTGTTTTGTCCTTGCAATCCGGCTGAGTCGAACTCATTGAATACCGTAAAGGGGTCTCCGGAATCGAGCGTCAGGATGCTGCTGAACTGCCAACCTCGGTCGAACCGATTGCCATGGAACGGCAAAGAATAGACCACATTCAGGGTAAAGACCTTGTTCCGGTTGAACCCGCAGTTCCCGCGATTACGAGAGAGTGGAAAGGGACTAGGCGGAGCGACGTAGGCAGCCGTATCGATCGCATAGGCGCCTGAGCTGTCATCCAAGCAGTGCGACAGAGTGAAGTTCGCTTGGCCCTGCAAACCATGGCTGGGCGCCTTGTTTGCGCTCAATTGCAGCGCATTGTAGCTGGAGTGACCAGAGGGCTGGATCTCACCCATCGATCCGAAATTGGGATTGGGGCGGGGGTTGGTGATCAGCACGCCGTTCACCAGTGTGGCAAACTGCGGGTTCTGAGGGGACCCGGAGTTCATCGGTGGATTCAATTCCTGCATCGCCAACAAATGGTTGCCCTGATTCCCCAGATAACCTACCGTGGCGATGACGCCCCCCGGCAGTTGGTGCTGCAATGTGAGGTTGTACTGAATCACGTAGGGAGTACAGCAAATTAAGTAGCCCAAGGCATCGTGAACCGCGGGTACAGGAGCGGGCGTGTTCGGGTTCGTGCTCTGAAAAACCACCGGAACAGTGAACGCAGGAAAGAACACGGTCGGCTGATTGAATGGCGGCAAAAAGTTATAGCCGACTCCGTAGCTCCGCACCTGGTACGTGTCGTGGAAGATGCCGAAGCCGGCGCGCACCGACGTTCGGTTATCCTTGAAAGGCGCCCACGCTAGGCCGAGGCGAGGATCGAAGTTATGCAACCCCGGATTGGACTTGAATACGCGGGGCACATTCACGAAGGTCGGCGAGGACGGGATGAACGCGAAGAGCTTGTTGTGCACTTCGATGGGATTCGATGCGAATGCATAGCGAAAGCCTAGGTTGAGCGTAAGGCCCGGACGCACTTTCCACTCGTCCTGGATATAGCCGACAGCGTCCGTTTCGCGGAAGTCTCGTCGGCTGTCGGCTTGCCCGGGCAGCGCCCCGATAAACTGAGACGGCTGTCCCGACAGAAAGGAGTTCGGCAGCGGTGCGCCGCCGGTCGGGTTATATCCGTAGGAATTAAAGAAGTAGTTCCCCGCCGGTTGTACCGGGGTATTTGACTCCGTTTGCTGCCTTTCGAGCGACACTCCGATCGCAAAAACGTGGCCTCCCTTTACCCAGAAGAGCTCCTCCTTCGGTTCGAACTTGTTCTGGACATAAAAGTAGATAGGGGCGCCGTTGGTGATGATCCCCATGGCGCTGATGCCGGGAACGAGAATCCCGCAGTCGTATCCGTTTTCCGGATTGCAATTGAAGGCAGGAATGCGCGCGGTGATGTTTCCAATCTGCACGAGGCGTGAGAAGTTGAACCGCACCTGGTTGGTCAGAGTAGGAGAAAGGTTCCTTTGCTCGGAAAGGACGAGGAACTGGTTGTGCTGAAAGTTCGTTTGCGGATATTGCGCGAGGGAATTGGAGGCAAACGGCTCATGCAAGTTCGCCCGATCCAGGATGTAGCGAGCGAAGAAGGAATCTTTCGAAGTGAGCATATAGTCCCACTTGCCCACCACGTAGTTCTCGCTGGCCGTTTGGTTGCCCACATCCGTGTTTTGCCCGGTTCCATCCCCGTTGTCCGGCCCGTTTGGCAATGGCTGCGCCCTCAGGGCGGCAAGCACAAAGGGATTGGTCACCTCCGCAATCGCGGCCGCGTCGGGCAAAGTGGAGATGACAGTCTCGCCAAGATGCTGCTGCAATCCTTCGTAATTCACAAAAAAGAACGATTTGTCCTTCCTGATCGGTCCGCCCACGGTCGCACCGTACTGGTTGCGGCGGAAGGCTGGTGGTCCAGTCAGTGGATCGAAGTAGTTGCGTGCATCCATGTAGCTGTCACGGAAGAATTCGTAGGCGGAGCCATGCAAGGCGTTGGTGCCGGCCTTGGTAGCGGCGTTGATGCCTCCCCCACTGCCACCGAATTGTGGTCCGGCGGCGCTGGAGAACGCCTGAAACTCGGCGATGGAATCAACTCCCAAGGAAGTTCCTGTAACCGCAGAACCCCCTCCGCGGCCCCAGAAGTCTTCGACGTCTTGACCGTCGATGTCTAGGGCCTGCCCGACCGGCCGTACGCCGGCAAACGAGTACGTGTCGGCATTCCCGAAAAACGCGGAATGAAACACGTTCGTTACGCGCTGAACGCCAGGGGCCAACATGATCAACTGTTCGAAGTTCCGGCCATTGAGGGGCAGATCGCGCATCTGCGCCTGATTGACCAAGCCGGCGACCGTCGCGGATGTGGTTTCGACTTGCGTCCCCTCAGCCTCAACCGAAACCGACTCCGAGACCTCGCCGATTGAGAGAGTGATGTTCATTTCCTTCTGATCGCCCACTTGAAGAATGATGTTTTTCCTCTGCTCGGTCTTAAATCCTTGTATCTGCACTTGCAGTTGATACTCGCCGATGGCCAAGGTCTGCACCGCGTAGCGGCCGTCCGTGTCGGTCACCACATTGACCACCATGCCGGTTTGTGTGTTCTTGATCGTTACTTTCGCGCCGGGCACGGCGGCGCCCGACGGATCTGTTACCGAGCCACGGATGGATCCGCTACCGACCTGCGCGCCACACACCAAGGCTGCGGCGAGCAAAAGGGCGAAAACGCTGCCGCACCGGATAAACCATATTTTTATGAGTACGTGAGTTTCCAAATACATCGTTTGGTACCCCCGGGCAAAGTCGCTCGTTCGTGCCAAATCATTTACGTCCGTGTGCCAGTCCCCGCAAGGAGAAAAGCCGAGACCAGTCGGCTCAGTTTTGCAATGACTTTGAATCACTGCGCTGAATCGCCGTTTCGGGGCCCCCAAGCTGGCATATTTTCGCTAGCTTACAGGTCATTAGTAAAGCTGTCTTGCGGCCGATTAGTGGGCTTGCGAGAGATTAGTGTCTGGTGTCTGACGACAGGCAATAATCGTCCTTACCGAAGTTCAAGACCAGATGAACAAATGGGAGGTCTCGGTGTCTCTGAGAGTGCCACCCTACTTTCAATTCCCGCAAACCATCCTTTGACGCGCGAGAAATTGAACGGACTCTGCTCCCATGTGGCCACGAGGCGAGTCGGGCGCGGCGTGGAAAGCTGCATGCCACCATCGCTTCGCGGGAACGGAAGCGACCGCGGGCAGCGAGGACGCTGCTTTCAACTGCCATTCCCAGAGAGACACGATTAAGGATCGGCAACGCTGAGCGGCCCGGGCAAGTTCTAAAAAACACGGTTTGGGTGCAGGATTGGGTGCAGCTAATTGAGGGAAGAATGGGCGTTCCCGGTCCGTAAGCGAGGCCAAATAGGGCATTTAGCATTTTTACTCCATTGGCTACGAACCAGAAGGCCGGGAGTTCGAGTCTCTTTGGCGCGCCATTCGCGCAACGATGGTTGTCGTCAATATCTTAAACTCTGTTTCTTGTGCAGTGCGGTGTCGAGAACGACCGGGAGGCCTGCAGAAGTACAGCGAGAGGGAAGCGGCATAAAAGTCGACGGGACAGCTGACGATGGGCTCGCGATCGGCACGTATATCAGGGATGCCGGGAATCTCCTCTCGCAAAAGACCTCCTGGGCCTGATTTGTTATTCAACGTGCGCAGAGGAATAATTTCTGGCTAAGGGCAGCGACCAGGACGAGTTTTTGAGCGCACGACATCGGGACAGAGGTTCGCTTAATCGGGCACTGGAATTAGCATCAAGGAATGGAGGGCCGTTCTATTTGATACTCTGACCCCTGCACAGCTAGCCCGGCGGTGGCCGCTTCCCTGGCTCGTGAGTAGCTGAAACATCCCGCGGGCGATCAGGAAAATCCTGTGTAACAATTCGGGCCTCCACCTGATTGTTCGCTTCCGATCCTCCAACTATATTCGGCAATAGACGGCGTCCGCCCAGGTCCGCGCTGAGGAGAGACGTGGCAACCGCATTGGCAAAGCTGGCCTATTCCAGAAGGATGACTTCTCGGTTCGAGACCATGGGGGACATTTGGGTGTATTGGAGCTGTCAGGGCATGGATGATGTTTCCCGCGTTTGCGATCTCAGTCTCGGTGGACTGTGCCTCTCCACGCCAGCCCCCCCGCCTCTCGGCGCGAAAGCCAAGATCGATTTTCTTGTTCGGGAGGGACAAATCAGGGCTGAAGCTGTTGTACGGCATTTTGTTCCCGGAGGCGGGCTAGGTTTGAACTTTATAAAGATAACCGCCAAAGACTGCCCGCAACTGGTGGCGTTGCTCAACAGGATTCGCACCCTGCCGTCTACTCCGAAGGTCCTTTCACTAGCAGCGCAATTCCCGGTAGCACGGCACAAGCCGCTGGCGGCGGTGAAAGTGAAGGATGTCCACGATGATTTTGGTCCTGCGATTTAACAGCACAGACGTATGGGTAGCCTATCAACAATGAGAAGCGTCAATCGCCGCGGTGCAAACCAGGGTGCAACTCCGGGAAGGGCCACACCAGCGCGGCGCTTGGTGCCGTGATTGAGTAGCTATGTATAAGAATTTCTTTGGCCTACGCGAAAATCCGTTCAACGTTAATCCGGACCCACGATTCCTGTATTTGACTCCGCAGACTCAAGAAGCGCTGGGTGAACTGACCTACGGAATTCAGAACCGCAAAGGCTTTATTCTGCTCACCGGTGAGGTCGGAACAGGTAAGACAACGCTGATCAACTACCTTCTCGATTGGCTCCGTCATCGTAAAATGCCAGTGGCGTTTGTCTTTAATTCCCGCATGAGCGTCAACCACTTGTTTGAATTCATACTCACCGATTTTGGCATCTCCTTAGATTTTCAGTTAAAGAGCAACATGCTAATGCGGCTCAACGCATGGTTGATTGAACGTTTTCGTGCAGGCGAGAACCCTGTGCTGATCGTCGACGAAGCGCAAGGCCTGTCATTCGAGTTGTTGGAGGAAATTCGACTCCTGCTAAATTTGGAGACTGCCTCCGAAAAGCTGCTGCAAATCGTGCTGGTTGGCCAGCCGGAGCTTGAAGACAAGCTCAAACGGCCTGAACTTCGGCAGCTCCGGCAGCGAATTACGCTCCGATGCAGGACTGCACCATTCACTCTTGAAGAGTCCCACGGTTACATCACAGAGCGGTTGCGTATCGGCGGCGCCATGGGAGACCCGATCTTTGCTTCGGATGTAATGGACGTCGTGCACTTTTATTCGCAAGGGATTCCCCGCATCATAAATCTCCTCTGCGAACACGCGCTCATAAACGCTTACGTGGAGCATTTCCGTCTGGTGCCAGCGCGGATGGTCGAAGAAGCTGCACGCGAGTTCTTTTTGGACGAGGGCAGACAGTTCGAGACACGCTGCAATTCCGGTGCTGTTGTAAGCAGCAATTCAGCGGTCATGCATTCGCTTGTTGTAAATGGCATGGCGCTTCCGTTCGCGAGAGAAGAAGCAAATTGTCCGGAGCCATCTCATGCCACATCACCGGATGAATTAGGGGCACGCATTGCTATCGAGGAGCCAGCACTCACCGCGAGGAACAATACTGTTACAACAGTTCGGCAGCGTGATGCGATTTCGCCTTCGATAGAGGACTCGAACGCCCCCGTCTTCTTGAACAATTTGATACCTGCTTCGGTTGGGCCGGAGGTCAAACCTAAAGAAAGCGCGCTGTGTTTGGACTCGATCGCGCGCGTTTCTGGTTCCGGCCCGCTGTTCCTTACAGACAGGGAGTGTGGTCAGCTGACAAGTGCGGTTGTCCCTCCCATTCCTTTGATGGGCTCAGGAACTGAGGGTGAATCGTCATCTACGGTAAAGAGTAGCCCGATTACCCTTGCGGAAAACCGCACACTCACGCTTCACACTATAAACCAGCTTTCCCGCAGCTCTCGCCGAACACCGATTCATGCATTGCTTTTTTCATGGAAACCGTGGAGCCCGCATTGGATGAATAATTTCTTGGCCACCATTTCTTTGGCAGAATGGTCGCGCGGGCCCTTCGCAGCTCTTCGAAGAATCAGACAATCGACCTTTCTGGTCCAGGCATTGCTGCGGCGTTGGAAGCTTGAGTTCAGACTTGACTGGACCGCCATGATCAACGCAATTGCATTGCCAGAAATGAAAAAATCTTTTCTCCGCTGGCTACGCTAGCCTACTCATTCAACCGAAGCCACGGAAATCCGACGCCAGAGACGGGTTGCTTACGCGCTGAAAGCGGGCTGGGCGCTTGGCGATGGCGCACTGCAGCCGAAGTATACGCCTTCCTGCAGCAGCGTACGGAGTTGCGCGCGGGCCCTGTGAAGGCGAGACTTCGAGTTTCCAATCGACCAATGCAGGATTTTCGCAATCTCGGTGTGCTTGTAGCCTTGAATGTCATGGAGAACAAACACCAACCTTTGGGACGGCCCTAGTTTCTTCATGGCGCGTTCCAGATTGAGGCGGTCTAGTGAACCGGCTAACGTGAGGTCGGCGCCAGCCGGCTCGTCGTGAGTGGCGGGGCGATTGGTGCCCGCCTCGCCCTGGTTTTCAAGAGAAGTTTCCATCGAAGTTTTTCGCCGCAGACCCATGAGGAACAAGTTGACCGCAATGCGGTGCAGCCAAGTGGAGAAAGCAGAATCGCCGCGAAAGGTGCGGATCTTGCGGTAGACCACCAAAAATGTTTCTTGAGTGAGATCTTCAGCTTCGGCCGTATTTCCGACCATGCGCAAGCACAGCGAGTAAACGCGCAAGCTATGCAAACGGTAAAGGCTCTCAAATGCGGAGGCGTCTTCGCGCTGAGCGCGCCATATGGCTTCCTTCTCCGACATCGTGGCCATGCCGGGTCCATCGCGTTCCGAGTCGCCGGCGTGTTCCGTGAATTCTCGCTGCTCCATCGCGCGTGCACTCATCTTTTTGGTCCTCCAGTGAGAATAGTTCATGAGCCGTTCTTAGCTTCGTGCATTTGGCGCGGAGAAAGCCGCATTTTGACGAGCCCCTGCGATGCTGCTGGATTGAATTTAAAACGGGTGGCCGCGAATCCAGCCATGGAAGAAGTACGGCCACCCGCGCAATGTTCAACGAGCTCTCAGAGGTTGAGCTCGAAGTGAATGACGTCGGAAACGTGGAAGCTATCGTCTATCAGACAGATGTGACCGCCAATGATGACGTAGCGGTAGTGTCTAGGGCAGGGTGGCAGGCGGTCGATAAGGTCAGCGGGCACGGGATGGATACGATGCCGCATACCCTGATCGAGGACGACGCCCACCTGAAGGCGAGATTCGACTTCCGGCGGCAATCTGTCCCGATCGCGGAGTCCTTGCGGGAGCCGGTCGTGGTGTTCGTTGAACCAACCGCGGGCTGCCTCGCGGTCGTGGTCTTCGAACCGTGGATGCTCGTGATCTCTGTCGCGATCTCGGTCGTGATCCTGGGCAAAAGCGCCGCCACCAAAGACTGGTAGAGTCAAGGTGAAAAGAACTCCCGCGCCGGTGGAAAGCAAGTTTCTTGTCTTCATAACTTTCTCCCATGTCTGAATTGGGCCGGTTCGGTGCGAAGCGACTGCAGTGAAAGCGGTTCGAACTCTGCTGAACCAGCGAGCGAAATCGAGCATGCGGGTGGATCAGCAGGACGCCAACATTTGTCCGGCCTCCTCCCGGCGAGTTGAGTTAACGTCTAAGTTGGGGAGATGAATGTTGAAGCGCGGCGATGAGGTCATGCGCCGCAGCAGGAGCGTTTCCGTTGGGTTCGGAGATGATATTGGCGGCGCGAGCATCGCTGCCGTACAGCTTGCGATTGGCTTCTCCATCCGGGCGCAACGTCGAGCCCTCGAGAGAAGCGCCGGCGAAAACTCCCCGTGCGCGGGAGTAGCTCAGAATCTCCGCGCGCATGTAGGCGTCCGTGTCGGCTGCGGCCGAACGTCCCTTCGGTCCAGCGGCGGCGGACAAATCTGCGCCGAGCTTTACCTTGCTATGCAAAAGGCTGCTGGCGCCGCGGTCGTTCATGATGAGAAAGACAAAGTCAGTGGCTTCGCCACCGATCTGTAGGCCGACGCTCGCGCCTTCGAGTGCATACATCGCGGGAGCGCCCCACGGACCGGTGAAGTCCTTGCCGGTGCGGCAGACCATCGTGCCACGGCCGTAGCTCCCACCGACGACGAACGCAGCCTTCAATACCGATGGCATTACGACGACGCAGCGGGCCTTGTCGACGAGGTCTTGTGGAATATCGTCAGGAACACTTAGAATTTCCTGCATGACCTTTCCCGAATTCTGAAGCCGATCCTGTTCGTCTTTTGTTTTGCTGGGATCTTTCGCGAACAACAGCGACCCGAAAGCGAGAACGCCCACAGCTACTAATATCCGGTTTCTTGCGTATCTCATTTCCACGCCTCCTTGTGCGACTTGTCGTTGTGCGAACTTCTATTCTCTCGAGCGGGCGGATACTCTGAGACTTTCCTGTCGCTTAATAGAGAGGCAACTTTGCGGCCAGATACACTTTGAATTTCATAAGATCCTGAAAATTCAAGAACATAGAGCTGTCGCTGGGAGACGTGCCTGAAGAAACGTGAAATGCGAAGTGTGTAGATTTTTCCGCAGGGGGAGGAGTTCTTGCACGCAGCGAATGAGGGCGGACGATTATTTACGGGATTGCGGGGCTGGAACCCGGCGACCGCCTGGTGCTTTATACCGACGGTCTAACTGAAGCGATGAATTCGGATGAACAGGAATTTGGAGAGCTAAGATTGGTTGAGCTAGGCAGTCGCAACGTGGCATTAAGTGCCTCCGAATTGCTTGCCGCAATTAAGAAAGAAGTGGTCAGCTTCTGCAACGGGGGTTTTCAGGATGATTTTACACTGGTTGTCGTCGCGGTGAAATCAGTACGGTCCGGGTAACCGTTCGACGCTAACCCGAGCACATTAACTGCAATCTGCAAATGGTGCGGAACGGCCCGTTCGAGGGCGGTCCTTCATGCCGCCGAGCCTGAGCGCCACGGCATCTCCGAATGCATTGCGTTAGCCAAAGCACACGAAGAAGAAACCGGCAAGGCCCCAGGTCCTCGATCCAGAATTCGCGGAAGACGTTGAAGAAAACAGTTAGCTCCGCTTCTCCTAGGCTCACGGTGGATAGAGTCAGCGTCGCTTAAACCGATTTTCGGTCCATTCCGTCCCACTTACGGACCTTTCAAACGCAAGCTCGAGGCCCAAACCGTAAGCGACACTTAGCCGGGACGTGATTCTTCTCCCCTAATCACAATGATAGAATCTCCGGCAGTTTTCCTGAGGAGGAGCGAGATGACCGACAAGAATCGCGCTGCAGTGGTCTCTGCATTGCTTGGTGCCGTGCTGGTTTGCGGGCAACCTGCCAGCGCACAGCAGGAGCCGGACTGGTCCAAGGTGCAAATCAAAGTGACCAAGGTTTCCGGCAACATCTACATGCTGGCAGGCCAAGGCGGCAACATTGCCGCTTCCGTCGGCGAGGACGGCATCGTCATTGTGGACGATCAATTCGCTCCGCTGGCGGATAAAATCCAAGCCGCGCTGAAGGAATTGAAAATCAGCGACAAGCCCGTGCGTTTCGTGATCAACACGCACTATCATGGAGATCACACCGGCGGGAACGTCCCGTTCAGCAATGCGGGCTCCACACTCATTGCGCAGGATAACGTCCGCAAGCGCCTTGAAACTGGTGGCGCTGCGGGAAACGGTGGCTCGATCAAAATGGACGTGAAGCCTGCGGAGAAAGCAGCGCTGCCGATTATTACATTCGAGCACGACGTGACCGTGCACTTGAACGGAGAAGACATCCGCGCGCTGCATTTTCCCTCCGGCCACACGGACGGCGACTCCATCATCTTTTTCCCGAAGAACAATGTCGTGCACATGGGTGACGATTTCGTGCGCTACGGGTTCCCGTTCATCGACGTGGCCAGCGGCGGCAGCGTCCAAGGCATGATCGAGGCCATGGAAAAAGCCACCGCGCAGTTGCCGCCGGACGTGAAAGTCATCCCAGGCCACGGCGCGCTCTCCAATCTGGACGATGTGCGGTCGTTCACCAAGATGCTGAAGGAAACTTCCGCGGTGGTCCGGAAAGCCCTCAACGATCACAAAACGCTGGAGCAGATGAAGAAGGAGAAAATTCTCACGCCGTGGGCAAAGTGGACAGGCGATTTCGTCAATGAAGATGCCTTTATCGAGACGCTCTACAATTCCCTGACCGGCCACAAAGGAGAATTCGTAAAACACAACTGAAGAGGCGATCCTCCGACTCTCCCGAGCCTTGGTCTTTGAACAACCACAGTCTCCCCGGGTCGAGAGAGACGACATTGTTAAGTATTACAGTCGAAGATTGGTTAGACAAGGCGCACAGGAGATTGCCGAGTGAAGGATCCTTCCCCAACTGAACAGGTACGGGCCTGGGAAGAGACCGTAACAATCCAAACGTATCCCGCGCCCGCTCCAGATCGCAATCCCATGTTTCTGGACAAGCGCGTTTACCAGGGCAGCAGCGGAAAAGTATACCCGAACCCTTTTACAGACCATATCTCAGACTCAAAGTTCGACAAACCGTATCGGGCGATTTTTCTAGAGAATGAATTCATCCGCATCATGATCTTGCCGGAGATCGGCGGACGGATTCACGTCGGGCAGGACAAAGTCAATAACTACGATTTCTTTTACCGACAAAACGTTATCAAACCAGCGCTCGTCGGCCTGCTGGGGCCTTGGATTTCCGGGGGTGTGGAGTTCAACTGGCCGCAGCATCACCGACCTTCTACATTTATGCCTGTAGGTCACAAGATTGAAGAGCACGAAGACGGGAGCCGCACGGTCTGGCTCAGCGAACACGAATCAATGAACCGGATGAAGGGTATGGTCGGTATTACGCTGCATCCGGGGAAAAGCATCATAGAAGCCAAAGCTCAGCTATATAACCGCACTCCATTCGTCCAGACATTTCTGTGGTGGGCCAATGTCGCCGTGCGAGCGCACGAACAATACCAGGCTTTTTTCCCTCCGGACGTCGCCTACGTCGCGGACCACGCGAAACAGGCCTTGTCTTCCTTTCCACTGGCGCGAAACTTTTATTACGGCGTGGATTACACACCAGGGGTAGACATAACCTGGTACAAAAATATTCCGGTGCCGACTTCGTACATGATACTCGACTCGAAGTATGACTTTTTCGGTGGATATGATCATGGACAACGCGCTGGTCTGGTGCACGTAGCGGATCGACATATATCACCCGGCAAGAAGTTGTGGACCTGGGGAAACGCGGAGTTCGGGTACATGTGGGACCGCGAGCTTACCGATTCCGATGGACCCTATGTGGAGTTGATGGCCGGCGTCTTCACGGATAACCAGCCGGATTTTTCGTGGCTTCAGCCGTACGAGACACGCATGTTCAGCCAATATTGGTACCCGATTCAAGAAATTGGACCCGCTAAAAACGCCAATCGGCTAGCCGCCGTAAACCTCGAAATGGCGGAACGTAAACTGAAGGTCGGCGTGTTGACTACGGAAACTTTCAGGCAGCTTCGCGTGACCGTGACCGCAGGGGGACACGTTGTCCTAAATAAAGCCCGGGATATTCGGCCGGGACAGCCCTGTGTAGAAACAATCGAACTTTCCGCCGACTGCGCTGCACCAAGTGTACTCCTCCGTGTGCTTTCCTCCGATGGAAAGGAAATTATTCGCTACCAGCCTGAGGAAAAGCGCGAAGCGCCGTTGCCGCAACCGGCCACGGAACCCCCGCCTCCCGGGGAGATCTCTACAATCGAGGAGCTCTACTTGACCGGGCTACATCTGGAACAGTATCGCCATGCCACGCGTTTCCCTGAAGTGTACTGGAAGGAAGGACTCCGCCGCGATGTAGACGACGTGCGCTGCAACAATGCCATGGGAATGTTGTGTCTGCGCCGGGGCAAATTTCAGGACGCTGAACAGTACTTCCGGCGTGCCATCGCGCGGCTGACGCGGCTCAACCCGAATCCTTACGATGGCGAGCCATTCTATAATCTCGGGCTCGCTCTAAAATACCAGGAACGCACGGAGGAGGCTTATACCGCCTTTTACAAATCAGTCTGGAATCAGGGATGGCAGTCCGCCGGCTACTATGCATTGGCCACAATCGATTGTCGGCGCGGTGATTTCGAGCAGGCACTTGAACACTTGAGTAGGTCGCTTTCCGGCAATGCATGGCATCTAAAGGCTCGCAATCTGAAGTCAGCAATCCTGCGCCAGATGGGCAGAAACAAAGAGGCACTCGATTTGGCTCGAGGCACAATTGCCTTCGATCCTCTCGACCTGTGGTCCGGGAACGAACTCGCTGCGTTCAGCACCGCACCGCACTCCTCTGGTTCGGACGACACGCTCTTCCGTTCCTTGCTTCTGGAAACCCACATCTGCCTGGACATCGCTTTCGACTATGCCGACGCAGGACTGTGGCGCGAGGCGATCGACCTTCTCCAGCGACACCTCGCCGCGCTTTCCAAACAACAAGAACCCTATCCAATGGTTCTCTATTCGCTCGGATATTTCTACGACAAGAGCGGAGACCGTGACAAAGCTAGCGAGTACTGCAACCAGGCTGCCCATGCCCCTGCTGATTACTGCTTTCCGGCTCGAATCGAGGAGATGCTGGTTCTCCAAAGCGCAATTCGGACGAATCCTTCTGACTCCAAAGCCCCCTATTATCTTGGCAATCTGCTGTATGACAAACGGCAAAGAGAAGAGGCCATTCGACTCTGGGAATGCTCTTGCCAGATTAATCCCCTGTTCTCCATTCCGTGGCGAAATCTAGGGATCGCTTGGTTCAACGTAAGAAAGAACCCGGGACAGGCCCTGGAATGTTATGAAAAAGCATTTCAATCGGAGCCATCCGATGCGCGTTTGTTATATGAGCTAGACCAGTTGTGCAAACGCATTGGAACCCCGCCCGAGCGGCGTCTTTCACAATTGGAAGAGCACCGCGATTTGGTCGACCGGCGCGACGACCTAGTGGTCGAACTCGTCACCCTCTGCAACCTAACACACAAAACTGCGCAAGCTCTGCAGATCCTTAGTTCGAGGAGATTCCACCCATGGGAGGGGGGCGAAGGTCTGGTGTCCGGCCAATACGTAGCAGCCCACTTTTTGATGGGCCGCGAATTGCTTGAGGCCAGGGAGCCAAGCGAGGCCCTGGCCCATTTTCAAGCGGCGCGCGTGTATCCCAAAAATCTTGGAGAAGGGAAGCATCTGCTTACTCTGGAAACACATCTCGATTACTTCGCTGGTTTAGCTCTTGATAGCTTGGGGCATGTCCAAGAAGCGCAGCGATGGTGGAAAAAAGCCGTCGAGGCTCAGCCGGGATTCAAAGACATGGCTTACTACAGGGCTCTTGCGCTCCGGAGCCTTGACCGAGAATCGGAAGCGGTCTCGCTGCTGAAGGAACTCTTGGACTTCGCATCGCGTCAACTCGATGCGGTCGTTAGAATAGATTATTTTGCAACGTCCCTGCCAAACTTTTTGCTCTTCGATGATGATCTGCAGAAGCGAAACCGGACCGAGTGTTTGTTCGTGAGAGGACTTGCGAAGCTAGGGCTCCGGCGAATCGAAGAATCGGCAGCCGACTTCCGCGAAGCATTGACCCTGGATGTGAATCACATGTGGGCTCGGGCGGAGTTGGAACGCATAGAACCTGTTCTGGGGCGACGAGGTTGAAGCCATGAGTAGCCCCAGGCATCGCCGAACTTCTGGAGAGGGGATCGTGGCGGCAGGCAGCGCCGAGACCCTGAAGATTCCAACAGACCAAAACCTCTATCTCTGGGCGATCTGCTTCGTCGCGGCTTTAGGGGGATTGCTTTTTGGATATGACTGGGTCGTGATTGGCGGGGCCAAGCCGTTTTACGAAAAATTCTTCCATCTAACCGATGCTGCGCAGCAAGGATGGGCGATGAGTTGTGCTCTGATCGGTTGCCTGCTTGGAGCGGTGATCTCCGGGAGTCTCAGCGACCGTTATGGCCGGAAACGTCTGCTAATGCTGGCCGCGGTACTCTTCGGTGTTTCCTCCGCTGGCACCGCGCTGGCCAGTGTGTTTCACAGTTTCGTGATGTGGCGAATCGTTGGGGGAATAGCCATCGGTCTTGCTTCCAGTCTTTCTCCAATGTACATCGCGGAAATTTCCCCTGCCGCGGTGCGAGGCAAGTTAGTCTCGTTAAATCAGCTCACCATCGTTATTGGAATTCTGCTGGCCCAGTTCGTGAATTGGCTTATCGCCCAGCCTGTGCCTGCAGGTGCTTCCGCGATAGAGATTCTGAATTCATGGAATGGCCAGATGGGGTGGCGCTGGATGTTTGGCGTCACGGCGATACCGTCTCTGCTATTTTTTCTCGGAATGCTGGTGGTGCCGGAGAGCCCGCGCTGGCTAGCCCGGAATGGTCGGCGCGAGAAAGCGGGGCGCATCCTCGATCGCCTTAACGGCGAGGTACACGCCAAACAAGCCCTGGTGGAGATTGAATCGAGTCTAGCGGCCGGCGAAGAAGTCGGTTTGTTCGCCTTGCTGGATCCCAGACTCGTCGGTGTTCTGTTCCTCGGCGTTTCATTGGCAGTGTTTCAGCAATGGTGCGGGATAAACGTGATCTTTAGCTATGCGGAGGAGGTGTTTTCCGCAGCGGGCTATCATGTCTCTGACATCCTGCTCAATATCGTAATCACCGGTGCCGTCAATCTGGCGTTTACCCTCGTGGCCATCGCTTTGGTGGACAAAGTAGGGCGCCGCAAATTGATGCTTTTCGGCTCGGTGGCGTTGGCGCTGATCTACTGTTTGCTGGGATTTGGTTTTTACAGACACAGCCAGGGAATCCACATGCTCCTGCTGGTTGTTGTGGCCATCGCCTGTTATGCCATGTCGCTCGCCCCGGTTACATGGGTAGTCATTTCAGAAATTTTCCCCAATCACATTCGTGGCGCAGCCATGTCGGTGGCGGTCACCTCACTGTGGATTGCCAGCTTCATTCTTACCTACACGTTTCCTTTGCTGAACCGGGGGGTTGGGCCCGCGGGAACTTTCTGGATCTATGCCGGAATTTGCTTGGCCGGCTCTCTATTCATTCGCTGGCGCCTTCCGGAAACAAAGGGCCAGACGCTCGAGGAGATCGAGGTGGCCTTGACGAGCTGAGTGGGCTGGTTCCTGATTCAAGGGGATTGTTCGGACTAACCCGTCTTAGTGCCCGATAAGTCGAAACCGGACATTTACCTAGGAACAGCCGGAAGCGGAAATCATTACGTTGACCTGTGGCTGACGAATCGTTAGTTTGCCCAGGATTGCTCGGGATTCCCCATCGGTCCTAACAAAGCGGCCAGGCTGCAACAATGTTACATTGTTGCATTGCATCGACAACTTGCCGCCGGATCAATTCGCCAGAGACAGCCGGCTCAACGAGCCAAAACGTATCTCAAAAGTGATAACAAAATTTAGATGACAACTTATATGGAGGAACCGTGATCCGTTCGCAAGAGCTCCGGAATGAACTATTGATTTGGCTTCTCATAATTCTAATTCTCTCGACGTCTTCGGGCGTTGGCAACGTGGCCGACGAGACAAATCCTCCGACCCAAATTCCAGGACACAACGCGATTCTGATGGGAACGGATTGGTATCCGGAACAGTGGCCGGAATCGCGCTGGGAAAGGGAACTACAAATGATGGAGGCCGCGCACCTCAACGTCGTGCGGCTCACCGAATTCGCATGGAGCGCGATGGAACCGAGCGAAGGGCGTTTTGAATTTGACTGGCTCGATCGGGCCATCCGGCTGCTTGAAAAGCATCAAATCGTGGCGGTGCTCGGCACACCGAGCGGAGGTCCACCTGCTTGGCTGACGCACAAGTATCCAGAGACTTTGCGCGTTGAACCGGACGGGCAACGCGTGGCACACGGCAACCGAGCGCACGGCTCGGTAACCTCTGCGAAGTATCTAGAGTATTGCCGGCGTATTGCCAGTGAAATGGCCAAGCGCTACGGGAAGGATCCCAACGTGGTGGGATGGCAGATCGACAACGAATATGGCTACGCTCTGATGTCCTATGACGAGGGGACGCAGAAGCAATTTCAAGATTGGCTTCGCGATAAATACAAGACCATCGACTCGCTCAACCAACACTGGGCGACAGCTTACTGGAGCCAGTCATACGACAGTTGGGACGAAATACCTATTCCGACAGTCTCGCACAATCCGGCGTTGATGCTGGAGTGGAAGCGCTTCGTGACACACGCGTGGAATGCCTATCAACAAAACCAACTCGACGAGATTCGCAAGTACGCGGCCCCACGGCAATTCATAACCGGGAATTTCATGGGGCTGAAATGGGACGGATTGGACCAGTACAAAACCGCTGAGCCGCTGACATTTGCTTCCTGGGATGACTACGTCGGGACCGGACACCTGGACCCGGATGTAAACGGAATGAGCCACGACGGAATGCGGGGCCTGAAGGGCCAGAACTTTTGGGTGATTGAAACACAGCCAGGGGCCGTGAACTGGAGCGACGTCAACAATTATCTGAACAAAGGCGAAACACGCGCGATGGCGTGGCATGCCATCGGGCATGGTGCGGACGACGTCAGCTACTGGCAATGGCGAAGCGCACCAAACGGCCAGGAGGAGATGCATGGCACGCTGGTCGGCGCCGATGGGCTGCCCGTTCCGTTGCTAGACGAGGTTGCTCAAACGGCAAGCGAGTTCGCCCAAGTGCAAGGCTCGTTTCGCGGAACGAAGGTTGTATCGGAGGTGGCAATTCTCAACGACTACGAGAGCCGTTGGGCGATCGATTGGCAGAAGCACAACCGCCAATACAGCTCGCCCGACGTCTCGCTATCGTATTACAAGGCCTTGCGAAGAATCGCGCAATCGATTGATGTCGTGAGCCCCTACAGTTCGCTGGTCGGCTACAAACTTGTTGTTGCCCCGAACTTAAACCTGCTTCCGGAGCAACTGGCGAACCGCCTGATCGAGTATGTAAATAATGGCGGTCACCTTGTGCTTGGTCCCCGAGCCGGGCTCAAGGATGAATACAACGCACTACTGTCGCAGCGGCAACCCGGTTATCTCGCGAATGTTCTAGGAGCGCAGGTCGAACAGTTTTATGCGCTGGAGAAAAATGTCGTCGTGAACGGCGCGCTGGGCAGCGGCGAGGCAACGATCTGGGCGGAGCAACTGAGGGCGACGGACGCGAGCACCCAAGTCCTTCTTCGCTACGGAGTGAGCAACGGATGGCTCGACGGCCAGCCAGCGGTTGTCAGCCGAGCTCTAGGGAAAGGCAGCATCACGTATGTCGGCGCGGTATTCGATAGTCAATTGGTAGCGGCGATTGCGGAGCATATCACGAGGGACAGCGGCGTTAAACCCGTGTTCGGCACCGTTCCGGAGGGAGTGGAAGTCAACCGGCGTATCGGACCAGGCAAACAGATATTTGTGTTCGTCAATTTTTCCCACCAGCCGAGAATGATTACGCTGCCCCATCCAATGAAATCGCTGCTTGAAAACAAGCAGACTGAGACGTTCGAGCTTCAGCAGTACGCTGTGGGGCTCGCGCTGGACCAGCGATAAACTACGACAAATGCGAGATTTCTTCCCGAGGACCGGGCCACCGCGGAAGTGCTGCTGAAGAGGTATGAGCGTCGACGCCCATCTGGTCAGCTGCGATGATGGTTTTGCGGTACTGATCCCATAATCGGGCCGGCAAGCGGGTTGAGGTTCGATCAAACTACATTCGACAGCGATGCCTACTTCATTCAAAACGCGTCCTACGCAAACGAAGTACTTGCAGTGTGACACTCGGGTCGGGACAGAATGGTCTTTTCGCCTGAGGCCGGACCATTGAAGATCGCCACTTTCAACATCAACAACATCAACAAGCGTCTGCAAAATCTCACGGCGTGGCTCGCAAGGGCGCAGCCCGACGTCGTTTGCCTCCAGGAGCTCAAGGCCGAGCAGCGAGCATTTCCGGGAAGTGCCCTTCGAGACCTCGGCTATCGCGGAGTCTGGCTAGGCCAACGTTCCTGGAACGGCGTAGCGATCCTGGCCCGGGACTGCGATCCGGTGCTGACGCGATCCAGCTTGCCTGGGAATCCTCAGGATGGCCAGGCACGCTACATCGAGGCGGCGGTGAATGGTGTGCTGATCACTTCCATCTACCTGCCGAACGGAAATCCTCAACCCGGTCCGAAGTTCGCTTACAAATTGGCCTGGTTCGAACGTTTAATCGAGCACGGCGCGGAACTCATGAAGGCCGGCGTGCCTGTCGTCTTGGCCGGCGATTACAATGTCGTACCGACTGTGCAGGACATCTATCCAACGCGATCTCTCGACAACAACGCATTGATTCAATCTCAGAGTCGCCAGGCGTATGCTCGGCTGCTAGCACAGGGCTGGACGGACGCCCTGCGCAAACTGCAACCCGAGGGGCCGCTCTGGACGTTCTGGGACTACCAGCGTAATCGGTGGCCTTTAGACAAGGGGATGCGGCTGGATCATTTCCTTCTCTCTCCAACTGTGTGCGATCGACTCGTGCACGGGGGGGTAGACCGATGGGTTCGCGGTGAGGAAAACGCGAGCGACCACGCTCCCGCTTGGATAGTGCTCGATCGTTGACTTGCGACGCTATGTTGGACACGACTCCGTGAGAAAATCGGCACTTCCTCAACAGGCTGGAGCTAGTCGAGCGTGGGCACTCAGTTTTTAGCGGTTGCAATTCCCTAAGCAATCCCTTCGGCGCAGTAGCCGCGCCTTTTGGCATTCATCGGTCGTAAGCTGCGATGGGATCCTTATGTGACTGCCAAACGCGAGTTGCGTGCACATGTCAGCAGGACGGCGTTATGCGTCCGCGTCGATCACTTCCGCACGGCTCGTCATCCGAGACGATCGTCGGGCCAACTTCATTGCCGGTAATCCTTTATCTCGTCCAGAATCTTTTTTACTTCGTTCAGTTCGGCCAGTTTGCGGCGCCGGTACCATGCCAGCCAGAAAAGCACCGCCGGCACGATGAGCAACGTGATCTCAACAATGGGGCGACGCTTAGTTACTCTCCTCTGGGCGGGCGAGCCTCGCGGATTCTTGCCATAAGCGTCGAGCAGCGTCGTCGTCTTGCGCTTGCTCGCTACCAGCCACAGGACGGCATTTGTGGAAGTATTCGCCAGTCACGCTGGCAACATCGGCCGAAGACCCCAGGTGGACCCGCGTTTCCGCTCCTTCGTCGGGAGACAGCGCGAAATGTTTAGCGATGCCAATACTGAAAGAAATCAATCCGCGGGTCTGATCGCGGTCCCGGCGATTTGTCTCGACGGAGGGAATATTCGCCCGACCTTCGTTTCGTCGCACGCCGAAGGATCTCGGACGGCGTCGAAACATTTGAGATACTTGGCCCCGAGACGGAAACCTTCAAGCGGCAGAATAGCTACAATCCCGACATTCTGGACATAAGCATGGGAGTATCGAACCTGTTTGTCCCGGCGACCGGTTTCGTCTTGGCCGCCTGCTCAATGATCCTCCGCTATATCCACGCTCGAAGCTACGATCCGCCGTTACCCTTTTGGGGCGCGGTCATGGCTTCTTCTCTTTGTTTCGCCAACGGCGGCCTGGTCATTTCACCGACAATACCAAGCCGAAACGCTCCCCATAAACCTACGGAAAAAATCGGGGAATGGCATCTGAGCTAGGTTGCACGGAATCTTCGTTAGAGACAAGCTAGCTCTACAAGGGAGATAGCTGCCCGCGCACGCGGTACCCGCACTAGGCCCACGCTAGGGCTCAAGAAGACGTTGGCGGATCGTTGCCACTTCCGAATCGGAAAGCTTCAATCCGTCTCGCAGATAATTGGCGAAGGAGCCATAGGATCTGCTGATTTTGTCAAGAGTGACTTCGAGGGTCTCGGGTCTCGCGGTCATGATGGTTCTGACGGTGGAGATGTCCGGTGCCTCGGCGAGGCCGAAGGCGCGCTGAAGATCGGCAGTCGTGGTTGCGATTGTGTCCGGGGCGAGCAGGTATTCGTTGGACAGCAGGTAATCCTGGACAACGGTGTCGCGCGGGACACCTAGCGCGGTGAGAAGAATGGCGCTAAAGACGCCGGTGCGGTCCTTGCCCGCCGTGCAGTGCTCGACAGCAGGTAGATCGCCAGCCGCAATGCGGCGCAGGATTTTTGCATATTGTCCGGCGTACTCAACGGCGTAGTCATAGGCGCGAACGAAGTCTTTGGTCCCGGAGTTGATGGAAGCAGTCCTGCGTTTCAGATCGTCGGCAGTTGGCGTGGTAATCAAATTGGAGCCAATGGGGACAGAGAAGAATTCCGGCGCATTTCCCGTCCAATGATCGGGCGCCCGTGCGCGTTCGCCGTCCGAGCGGACATCGCAGACCAGACGAATTCCCAAGCGGTTGAGATAGTCGGAGTCTCTTGGGGTCAAATTCACCAGGTGATTTGAACGGTAGACCATACCCCACCGGACGTAACGGCCGTCGGACGTGCGGTAACCTCCGAGGTCTCGGAAGTTTTTAGCGCCTTCAAGAGGAAGCCTGCGGACGGAGACGACGCGCGCGGATCCGGCAGCAGGCTTGAGATGAAAGTAGACGCGGCCGGGGAGATCAGGGACGGAGACTTCCGCGGGGGTCTTGCGGATCGTAAGGAGCGCTTTGGGGGAATCGAGCTGATCGGGGCGCGAGCCGGCAAAAACCTCTACGGGAGCGGTTTCCGGCAAAACATCAAAATTGAGCCGGTATACGTTCGGTCGGATCAATTCGCAGGTGGGGTTCTCGATGCCGGCGACAACAACCAAGCCGAAATGCGCCAGAACCGGCGGAACGATCAAAGTGAATAGAAGTAGTACGCCACGTAAGCGGGACTTCATAAAAGGCTCTCCTGGAGCTTAGCCGAGGATCAGCCAATCGGCCAAATTTCGCTTTCTGTCATGATGATACTTAGAAAATCGACATATATGCCCGAATCTCGTGTGGTCAAAAAACTCGAACCGCTTGAAATGGGTGGCTTAGGATTTTGCACGGGCTCTCCGACCCAGAAATGGCGGCTACAATCTTGCTTTCGGCGCTGCGGCTCCTGGCGGACGGCGCCCAGCAGTGCGGCCTTCTTATTTCATCCCGTCCAGAATTGAGCCCACGATGCCTCCGACGACGCCTCCCTGCACTGCTTCCTTGTGCTGCGTGGGCATATACTCCATGAGCTTGTGCGCCAGTTTGGAAATGGGCAGCGTTTGCAGCCAGATTCTCCCCGGCCCGCTAAGAGATGCGAGGAAGAATCCATCACCGCCAAAAATCAAGTTCTTGATTCCCGGCACGGTGGTGATCTGAAAGGACACGCTCGCCTGGAACGCGCCGACGTGTCCCGGATGCACCCGCAAAGTTTCGCCCGGCTGCAGATCCTTCATGATCAGCTCACCCGAAAGCTCGATCCATGCGGTCCCCGTTCCGCTGACGTGCTGCAGCAGGAAGCCGTCGCCGCCGAAGATTCCTGCCCCCAGCGATTGCTGGAAGCCGACGCTGATCTGAATCTGCGGCGTCGCGCACAAAAATCCGTGCCGGTGAATCATGTATTCGTGTCCTGCGCCGACTTCGATCGGCACAATATGCCCCGGCAGTTTTGTGGCGAAGGAAACCCCTCCAGGGGCGCCGATGGCCCGGTACTCCGTCATGAACAGCGATCCGCCACCCGCCACGCGCTTCAGCACGCCGAAGATTCCTCCGCCCCCACCAAACTGGGTGTGCGTCGTCATCTGGATGGAACTCGTCATCCAAGAAAGTTCACCGGCTTCAGAAATGACTGACTCGTTGGGGTCAAGCGCGAATTCAAGTACCGGCATGGTGGTGCCGATGATGTGACTCTGCATGGCGGACTCCTGGTCTGGATTGTGCGCTGTCGACGAGCTTTGAGCCCACGCTCAGCGTTCGATTGAACTTATACCGTGAAAGCGCCTGTTGACAAGAGACCAGGGCGAGTGACCAGCAGGCACGGACCTTTCAGACGCAAGCTCGAAGCCCAAACCGTACGCAACACTGAAAGTTGTACTGCGTACCTACGAACCAGAAGGCCGGGAGTTCGAGTCTCTCCGGGCCCGCTACTCCCGACCGAGGAGGTCGCGTGACAAGTTGCAGGTGGACGCTCAGTTCGAGCGAAATGCGAGTGGCTCAGTTCTTATTTTGCTGGACGCTGTACCCCTAACGCCCTAAGACCTGTTCCATCCGGCGTGCGATGTGATTCGCCAGGAGTGCGTCGAGCTCCATAGTTCGAATGGGCTTTGTCGTCCCGACTAAGGCTTTATTGGTTTGAGTGAGGACTGCAGTCGTCTGTGCCAGAATCTTTTCCGCATCCTTGCGCACGCTGATGTCGCGGATCGCTGCCGTGACCAGGATTCCGTCGACGCTTTCCAAGGGGCTCAGCATGATCTCGACGGGAAACTCGCTTCCATCTTTTTGCCGCCCACTAAGCTCGATTGTTGTACCGATCTGTTGCCCCACGGCGTCTGCAGAGGATCGTCTACCGTCCGTGAGCCGTTCCGCCAAACCTTCCGGAATGATGTTCTTGACCTTCTGCCCTAAGAGTTCATCGCGGCGGTATCCAAACTGTTTCTCCGCCTGGAGATTTAAAAGCACAATCTCTTCCTTATCGTTTATTACCACCATCGCGTCTGGAGCCGCTTCCAACAACGCTCGGAACTTCGTTTCCGCACGTCCACGTGCGGCGTGATCGCGTCGCAGAATCAAGCCTGCCAAGGCGGTGATCAATAGTCCCAAGATGCTTCCCGAGACGATGGCAACCTTGGTCTGAGGAAAACGCCGCTCTGCGTTCGCGGTACGTTCTGACAATAACCGATGTTCTTCGCTCTCCATACGCCGAGTGACAGTGCGAAAGTCGCCTAGGAGCTCCTCGTCCTTTCCTTGTCGAAGGGCTTCGGTTGTCGCCTCGAGACCGCGTGACCGGCGCAGGCGAATGAGAGTGTCACCCTCCCTGCCCATCTGCTCTGTCAAGCCTGCGAGGATAACAAGGTGGCGCTGCTGATAGGGATTATCGGCGGTCAGAGCCTGGAGGGTTTTCTCTTCCTGATCGACGAGCGATCTATTGGCGAGGGCAGGTTGAAGAAATGCCTCCTCATCGCTCAGCGCAAATTCCTTATATCCCGTCTCAACATTGGTGATTTCCAAGATCAGCGTTTCGAGATGTTCAAGGACCTCGTGCGTGTGCTGCACCCATCGGTCGGTTTCAGCCGAGGCCGCAAGGCTGCGATAAGAAACAATACTGACGACAAGAAGCACCGCCAAAACTGCCCCAAATCCGACCTGCGTCTTACCAATCAGCTGCAGGTTCTTCTTCATCTGACACCACCATCTTGGGGAATGGGAGCACCTAGTTGGATAACGGCTGATGATGGCGGCTCGAAAACACGCGCCGGCTATCTAGGAGGGAGGGGTAAAGTTTATACCCGTCCCACATGTGATCGAGCTAGGTTTGCAGGCAGGTGTCCAATGGACTACAGACAGAAAGACCGATTAAGACCAGGAGGTGGTAGCTCAAAAGTCCTTTGGCCATAGCCGAACTCGGCTTTTCGGAGTAAACTCATGAAGTGTTCAGTACCAGCTCGATATAATCCGGTTTTGGGTGCAAGTCCCCGTCTGATTAATTGCCGCAATTCTTCTCGATCGCCGTGGCTGGCAAATCCTCCAAAGACAGGTTACTTTCCCTTTGCCAGCTTCGCGGCATCCGCCGCCATGAAGCGCAGCATTTGCTCCTTCAATTGCGCATCCACTTCGTCCGCTATGGTCACAACATCGGGAAGCAGCGCGCTAAATTCCAAATTGTTCGTGTTTTTGTGCAGCGTTGAAAAAATGGTGACCTGCAATAGACGAGACTCCTCCACCGCCATCGCCACCGTGTAGCCTTGTTTACGGCGCAAATCCCCATGTTCGGCCGCAGCCTTCGAAATCGGAGCTTTCGTCCCTGCGTCAAGACGCAACCGTTTAATCACGTCATGCAGAAGATGAGGAAGATGGCCCGTCCGTTCTTCAAAGCTCAGCGGGATACTCTTCAGGTCTGGCTCCTGCTCGACTCGAGCAAGCCAATCCACAATCACAGATTGGAGTTCGCGATCAAGAATGTCCGCCACACTCTCAATAGTGGCAGCACCTCCATTCGTCTTGACTGCCCCAGTGCGGCCTACAGATTGGGACATTGCACCCTCCTTCGCTGACCACTCCGTATAGTCAATCTCGTATAGCGCTGTCGCTGATAAACGTGATGCCAGTCGTTTCCTTGGCCAGCGTCTCATTACAACGGGAGACAAACTGTTCAAAAAGGGACTACCAGAGTTTTTGCGATGTCCAAAAAATAACCAGCGAGCTCGCCACGCAAGTTGAACCCAGATTACCGGAACACGTCTCCATCCCAGACATTACCCGCCGGGCGTTTGCAAGGCAGGTCCGCCGAAAACTCTTTGCGTGGCTATGTCAGACGCACCGACGGTTCCCCCTTTCAATAGGCCATCCGAAATCGGCATTGAAGATAAGCAATTGGGGCTGAGTCCCGATTAGCATTTCTGGGGCGACAGGGTTGACGACGGTCGGAGCGCTGTATGGCGTGCTTGCCCACCCACCTGGTATTCAATCAACGGACACTCGGCTTCATCTCACAAGATTAAGGATGAAAGCTTCATAAGGGATACCCACACGGAAAAGCTAGCCGGCCCTGGAGGTAGATGTCCTATCGAGCAATTGCGAGGAGGGAACAGAATCGAGACTCGTAGCAGCGACCCTGACCGAGAGTTAGGTACTGCGGTAGTACTCAGTGTGCTTTTGCGGACAGAACTAAATCACGCGCAGAGATAGTCTCTTTACGAGTGAAGCGCCACGATGTCCGGACGGTTTTGCACGCGGAGAGAATTGGCTCTGAGGCTCGACGAAAGGCGCAATGACCGCACCTATTCTGTCTCCAAAAATACTTCTGATTCAAAACGATCCGTCCGCCGCCGATAAGATTCGCGCGGCCCTCGCTGCGGCAGGCAGCGGTTCGTTCGACGTGGAATGGGTTCGCCAACTCTCCCAGGGTCTCGCACGCCTGAGCAAAGGAGGAATCGACGCTGTCCTACTCCAGCTGTCCTTGCCCGATAGTCAAGGTATCGAGACGTTCGACAAGCTGTTTGCCATCGCGCCCGACGTCCCGATTTTGATCCTCGGCAATGGTAACGAAGCCCTCGCGAAAGAGGCGGTAGGGCGCGGCGCGCAGGATTATCTCCTGGCGGGTCATCTCGACACCTACTCACTGCCGCGCGCCTTGTGCAATGCGATCGAGCGCAAGGCCGTCGGAGATGCCTTGTACGTGGAAAAAGAACGCGCGGTGGTCACCCTCAACTCGATTGGTTACGCCGTTCTCTGTACCAACATTTCCGGCAATATCACGCATCTCAATCTCGCTGCAGAAACCATGACCGGTTGGCCCCGCGAAGAAGCCATTGGCAAACCCCTCGCCAAAGTCTTCCGAATTATTGGCGGCACGCGCAAGATTGCTCGAGACCCCATGGAGATGGCCGCCCAGCAAAATAGGACGGCGGGCCTAACTGTGAATTGCGTCCTTATCCGCCGCGACGGATTTGAATCCGCCATTGAAGAGTCCGCCGCGCCGATCCATGACCGGGCCGGCCGCGTCACGGGAGCGGTGATTGTTTTCCATGACGTCAGCGTGGCGCGGACCATGTCGAACCAAATGACGCACTCTGCGCAGCACGATCCGGTTACGAATCTGCCCAATCGCCTGTTGCTCAGCGACCGGATCACTCAGGCGATTGCCTTGGCTCGCCGACAGAACAGACCGATTGCCGTGATCTTTCTGGATTTGGATCATTTCAAATACATCAACGATTCGCTGGGACCTGCCACCGGCGACAAGCTTCTTCAGTCCGTTTCAAGACGATTGCTGGCCAATGTGCGCGGTTGTGACACGGTCTGCCGCCTGGGCGGTGATGAATTCGTGGTCCTGCTTTCGGACATCATTTGTTCGGAAGACGCGTCCAGGAGCGCAACAAGAATACTTCTTTCGCTCGGCGCGCCCCACGTCATCGCAGGACAAGACCTGCATATCGATGGCAGCATCGGTATCAGCATCTACCCAGAAGACGGAGAGGACACCGAAATGCTAATCGAGAATGCGGACACGGCGATGCAACACGCCAAGGAAAGCGGGCGCAACAATTTCCAGTTCTTCAAGGCGGAGATGAATTTGGAGGCTATAGAAAGGCAATCTCTCGAGGGCAGCCTGCGCCGTGCTCTCGGGCGAGAAGAGTTCTTGCTCCATTACCAGCCGAAGGTAAATCTCGACACTGGTGAGATCACCGGAGTCGAGGCGTTGATACGCTGGCAGCAGCCCGACCGTGGACTCGTCCTTCCCGCCCAGTTTGTGCCCATCGCCGAAGATTGTGGCCTAATCATTCAAATCGGCCGTTGGGTACTGCGCGAAGCATGCACCCAAGCGCGAGCCTGGCAGAATGCTGGGCTGCCGCCATTGCCCATTGCCGTCAACGTTTCTGCCGTGGAGTTCCGAGATAGGGATTTTGTCGAAGGTGTCCGGAGGATACTCTTGGAAACTGGCTTGGAAGCGCGATATCTCGAACTCGAGGTCACCGAAGGCGTCCTTATGGAAGATGCCGAATTTACGGCCTCCGCCCTTCAAGAGCTCAAAACGATGGGGGTTCACCTTGCGGTGGATGACTTCGGCACCGGCTATTCCAGCCTCAGCTATCTTCGGCAGTTTCCCATTGATGTCTTGAAAATTGACGAGTCCTTTATCCGCCAAATCACTTCCGATCCGGATGACTCTTCCATCGTGAGCGCTATAATTCACATGGGAAAGAGTCTCAAACACCTCGTGATTGCCGAGGGCATCGAAACGCAAGAACAGAGGGCATACCTGCAGACCCAGCGTTGCACAGAGGGACAAGGCTACCTTTTCAGCCGCCCCCTGGGCGCCGCACAATTTGCGCACTTACTTCAGTTGGGCTTAGCAGGGACTGTTGTCCACTGAAGGGTCGGAACTCCTTGCACCTCCTGCCGGAGCATGTAGCTTGCGACACTGGTTTCCTCAACCCTGCTGGCAGCCTGCTCGGCGAGCGGTAGAATGGTCGTGGGTGAAATTGGCCAACGCATGCTCGATGCTCTGCTTCGTCCCCGTTCCGACCAAGGGACCGCGGGCAGCACGGGCGCAGCTTTCATCCTTCCATCTGCCATCCCGGGGGAGACATGATCAAGGAGCAGCGACGTTGAGCCCATTCCAATCTGTCCTGCAGGGCAATTTCGAACACTGTCCCTTTGTTCTATTCGCAATTTATGTCTGCTTTAGTAGAGTTTCCCCGCCACCCCATGCGAATCTCGTCGGTTCAAACCGTGTTTCATGGTTCCAAGTCGTTTGCTTCAGGGAGGGAGTTCTCTCATGTTCGTAAAATCCCGCCGTCCATCCTGGCAACTAATGCCTACAGCTTTTGTTCTCCTGTCTCTAATGCACATCACATCTGCTCCGCGAGTCTGCGCACAGTCCCGCATCACGGTTGCGGTCTCCCCAGCGACCGCCAGCGTCCAAGCGGGGAGCGGCCAACAGTTCACGGCCACCGTGCGCAATGATCGGCACAATCGCGGAGTTCGCTGGATGCTTTCCGGCAAAGGTTGTAACGGCAGCACCTGTGGAACTCTTTCCGCCGCCACAGCTGCTTCCGGAATTCCCATCACTTATACAGCTCCCCCAAGTGTGCCAAACCCCGCTACCGTCACTCTTACCGCCACTTCCGTCTCGAACACAGGCAAAAACGCCTCCGCACAAATCACAGTCACTGGCTCTCCGGCTGCAATTAGCATCAACATTTCTCCCAAACGTGGTGGTCTGGCGATCACGCAAACGCTGCCCATTTCGGCAGCCGTGCTGAACGATGTCGGCCATGCTGGTGTAACGTGGTCGGTATCTGGCACAGGTTGTTCCGGCACTTCCTGCGGCGCGTTCATCAATGTGACCTCTACCTCCGCCACTTACGTTGCTCCTTCCACTGCGGGACTCTACTCGATCGCCGGCACCAGCGTTGCTGACGTCACCAAGAGCGCATCAATTCCCATTGGCGTTACCGATCTCCCCGGCGTTCTCACCTATCACAACAACCTCTCCCGTGACGGCACAAATACTCATGAGTTTGCCCTGACCACTTCGAACGTCAATACGTCCACCTTCGGAAAGCTTTTTTCTTGCCAAGCCGACGGAGCTATCTATGCTCAGCCACTTTGGATACCGAATTTGCAAGTCGCCGGCGCCGCTCACAATGTCGCCCTGGTCGCGACGCAGCACGAAAGCCTCTACGCATTCGACGCGGATGCCACTCCCTGCACGACTCTGTGGCACGCCAATTTGATCGACCCCGCACACGGTGGCACTTCCGGCGAAACTTCCGTTCCCTCCGCCGGAACGGTCGCGCTCGTCGGCAGCGGTTTCGGAGACATCTCCCCAGAAGTCGGTATCACTGGCACGCCCGTCATCGACCTAACAACCAACACGCTCTATGTTGTCAGCAAGTCCGTCAACGCCAGCACGCAATTCTTCCAGCGGCTGCACGCGATCAACCTGACCACCGGGATCGAACGAGTCACGCCTCAAACTGTCGATTCTTCCATTTCTGTTTCAGGCACCGGGGCTGGCTCAGTTGGCGGACAAGTGGCTTTCGATCCGCGTAATGAAAGCCAGCGGCCGGGCCTCGTTCTTTCCAAGGGCGTCGTTTATGTCGCTTGGGCTTCGCACGAAGACCACGATCCGTACCACGGCTGGGTGATTGGCTTTGACGCCTTGACACTCGCTCCCGCGGCCAACGCCATATTCAACTCGACGCCAAATCAGGTCGGCACACTCCCCTATTCCCGCGGAGGTGTCTGGATGGGGGGCGGCGCTCCTGCCGTCGACGCGCTTGGTAATCTCTTTTTCATCACAGGCAACGGAACTTTCGATGCCAACACCGGCGGCTCGAATTATGGTGATAGCGTTGTAAAGCTAAGCACCGTCAGCGGTCTGTCCGTGGCGGACTACTTCACTCCTCTCGATCAGGCCTCGCTCGACGCCAACGACACAGATTTTGGTTCCGGTGCGGCAACCATTCTCGTCGATCAGCTTGCCGGTCCGGTAACCCACCTCGTCATCGGAGGAGGCAAGCAGGGCAACCTCTTCCTTCTCAATCGCGACAACATGGGAAAATTCAGCGGTTCCACCAACAACGTCATCGAGACCGTCAACCTGGGCAACTCCATCTTCGCTACACCTGCCTTTTGGCAGAACAATCTCTACGTCGCCGGTGTCGGCCCCCTCAAGCAATTCGCTTTCAACAGCACCACTGGCAGGTTCAATGGCGCGCCTTTTTCTCAATCCTCCACAAGCTACAGGTTTCCTGGTGCGACCCCCTCGGTATCCTCCAACGGAGTTACCAACGGCATCATCTGGATGCTGGACAATGGCCTCTATTGCACTCCTCAATCGCCGGGTTGCGGCGCTACAGTCCTCCACGCCTACGACGCCACCAATGTCGCCAACGAACTGTGGAATAGTTCACAGGCTGCCGCAAATCGCGACCTGGCAGGACACGCTGTTAAATTCACTGTGCCCACCGTTGCCAATGGCAAGGTCTACGTCGGCACTCGGGGCAACGACTCATCTGTGTTGGGAGAACTTGAGGTCTACGGTCTCCTGCCCAATTGAATCGCAATCTTCCAAGCCTTTTCACCGTGGTCATCGGCTGGCCCGGCTTGACCGGTCTGGAAAAAAAACTGGCTCTTGTCCCCCTGTTCCTTCTTCCACCTAACCAGAACATCGTGGGCCAGTTTGGTCAGGGGAACTGGCTCGGACGAGCGTTCCGTTTTGGTTTGCCCGCAACGCCGCTCCAGACCCGCGTTCCGGCGGGTCAACCGTTATTTCTACAGCCGGACTGCTTCATTCCTCCTGCGTGGCTTCGGTCGACTCCATGAATTCCCTCACGGTGAAAATCGACATGACCTGCTACCTGACGAGTTTCAGCACGTACCGGTCCCTCTGACGATCACATCGGCCCTTCCCTCGAAGGCCGATTCCTGCACGCGGCTCTCGTCCGGATCTTCAGGGATCACTCTCAGGGTTTCTCGCCGTTCCACAATTTGAGCGGCACAAGAATTTGCTTGAAGGATGCACCGCCCGGTGTTCTCATCTTCTGAGTTCGGATTGATGGAACCTGTCCCCGAAAACGGTTCCACTGGAGCGCGCCAAGATGGGCGGGCAAGGGACTCAGCGAAGGGACATTCTAAGGTACATTGGCATTGCCTCTGTTGCCGCGTCGTTTCCGGGTTTCCGCCAATGGGCTTTTGCTTGTTCTCATAAATCGCCCGATCTCTTGCTGTCTCAGGTGTCCAAAGAGCCTTACAAGCTTCTATTTTTCTCTCCCGAACAATTTCGTCTCGTTGAGCATCTCGCGGAAATGATCATTCCTGCCGATGACACTCCAGGCGCAAAACAAGCCGGAGTTGCCGAGTTTATTGACTTCATGCTGGCCAACCGGGTAGCGGTTTCAGCTCCCTACGACGCACGATCCAGTGAAGAATTGATCCGCCTGGGTAGCGAAGCCCAGGAACACTTGATCACGGGGCTGGCTTGGATTAACGCGCACAGCGATTTGGAATTCGGACATACATTTTTGGACTGCACCGCGGAGCAGCAGAACAAACTTCTAGAGGAACTTGCCTACAAAGCCAAATTCAAGCCCACTACGGAAGAGGGCCGCAAGTTTTTTCAATTGATGCGGGATTACACGATTGTTGGTTATTACACCACGAAAATTGGGCTGGAAAGTCTGGGTTATCCGGGTTTGCGAATGGTGTGGCCCAAGATGCCGGGCTGCACTCATCCCAACGATCCAGAACACGCGCACCTTCAAGAACCAAGCCAGGTGAGGAGCAAGTAGAACGCTGCACCGCAACGTAGGGAGAACTTTTCCGTGGCGACGAAAGTATACGACGCGATCGTAGTAGGCACAGGCGCTGGCGGCGGAATGGCGATGAAGCTTCTCTGCGAAGCTGGCCTGAGTGTGCTTGCGCTCAATTCGGGGCCGCGGACGGAACCTTCCAAACATTACCGGCTTCACCGTCAGCCGTATGACTTGAAATACCGCGGTTTTGGCAATCCAAGAGTCCTCGAAGGCAAGCCGCATCAGGAGCGCTATTCGGTGGAGGAGTCTGAGTACAACGAAGGGCCCGAGTTGTTTGAGCATGATGTTGCGTACTCCAACGCTCCCGGAACGGACTGGTACTGGAAACGTTGTAAGGGAACGGGAGGGAAAGCGAATTTCTGGGGACGCTCTTCCGCGCGCTACGGCGACATCGATTTCAAGGCGGCAGATCTCGATGGGTTGGGCGAAAACTGGCCGGTTGACTATGCGGAGATATCTCCGTGGTTTGCCAAGGCCGAACGGTACATGGGAGTTGCCAGCACGATTCAGAATCGGCCGAGCAACCCAGACGGTGAGTACCTTCCGCCGATCCCGTTCCGATGCATTGATTTCATTATTCAAAAAGCCGGTGAAAAGATTGGCGTGCCCTATTTGCCGGACCGCTGCGCGCAGCTAACCGTCGCTCACAGTGGACATCCGGCCTGTCATTACTGCGGAAACTGCACTCGCGGCTGCGATGTCGGAGCCTTTTTCTCTCCTACATGGTTCACCATTCCGGACGCCGAGAGCACAAAGAATCTCACTCTACTCACCGGCGCACTTGTTCGAAGCGTGCTAGTGGATGAAAACGGATTGGCCAAGGGTGTCGCCTACGTTGACCGAAAAGCGGTGGTTGACGGTGAAGTCTACGCCAAGGTCGTTGTGCTTGCTGCGTCCTGCGTCGAGACGGCACACATCATGCTGAACTCGCGCTCCAGGCACTGGCCCACGGGAATCGCGAATTCCAGCGGCCAACTTGGGCGCAATTTGTGCGATCACCTCTATGGCTGCCCGGGCTACGGCTATTTGCCACAACTTGTCGGCCAGCCGGCAACACCAGACAACATCGCGGATTCCACCGTTGGATGGATGCCAAGGTGGCAGAATCTTAAGAATCCGCGTGAAGAGAAATTCATTCGCGGCTATTCCGTTTATGCCGGGGGCGGTTGCGGAGAATTCCCGGGACACTACCGCCAGCTTGAGGGTTTTGGCGCCGAATATAAGCGCAATATCAAACGGTACTATCCCTCTCCGATCGGGGCGCTGATCCAGGCGCCTTCGCTGCCGAGTCCCACCAACTACGTGGATATTGATCCACAAAACAAAGATGTCTTCGGAATTCCGCAACTCCGCTTTCATTTTGAATGGGGCGTGAACGAACTCCTGATGTGGGAACACTCGAAACAGATGATGATCGATTTGTTTAAAGCGGCAGGCGGAGAGATGTGGGGCGCAGATACGGAGCCGAATCGGCCAGGAACGAGTTTGCACGAGACCGGAGTGTGCCGGTTCGGCAACGACCCGAGAACTTCCGTGACGAACAAATGGGGTCAGACTCACGATGTTCCGAATCTCTATATCTGTGACGCGAGCATCTTTCCTTCCCAGACGGACAAAACCACGACGATGCCCATCGTGGCCTTCACCATGCGTACCTGCGACAAGATGCTCGAAAATTTTCGCAAAGGCGCTCACCGGCGCGCTTGAAAACACCGGGTGGGGGTACTGTCCCTACCGCAAACCACATTCAGCCGGCGCCAAAGCTTTGTTTTCTGGATGCGGGAATTGAAGATGGAATCCTCATCACACTTTTCAGCGCCTGTGGGGCAATCTCTCCCAAATTGCGCTCCCTACCGGACTATCGTTTCCGTTCATCCGCGCGATTACAATGGTGGCCCATGGATCCCCTTCTCCAGCAATGGCGTGACGACACGCCCGGTTGCACCAACCAAATCCATTTGAATAATGCCGGCGCCGGTCTGATGCCGCTTGCGGTGCTCGATGCCATCGTGGGCCATTTGAACCGCGAGGCTAAGTTTGGCGGTTACGAAAGCGCGGACGATGCCGAGGCCGCCGTTAGCGAAGCCTATGACCATGTCTCCAAACTCTTGGGCGCGCAACCCCGCAACGTCGCAATCGTTGAAAATTCCACAGTGGCATTTTTCCAGGCGCTCTCGGCCTTCGATTTCAAGCCGGGCGATGTCATCGTCACCACGCGCAACGACTACATCTCCAATCAGCTTGCGTATCTTTCGCTGGCACGCCGCCAAGGCGTGGAGGTGCGTCGCGCCGCGGACCTCGCCGCCGGAGGCGCCGATCCGCAGTCGGTGCAGGACTTGCTTCGCGAAAAGCGTGTCCGCTTGCTCGCGGTCACCTGGGTGCCTACCAACTCCGGTCTGATGCAGCCGGTGGAAGCGTTGGGACAGATTGCGGAAGCCTCCGGCGTGCCCTATCTGGTGGATGCCTGCCAGGCCATCGGGCAGATCCCTGTCGATGTCTCCAAATTAAAATGTGATTTTCTCTCCGCCACCGCGCGAAAGTTTCTGCGCGGCCCGCGCGGTATTGGATTCCTCTATGTTTCCGATCGTGCTCTGAAGCGGGGAGATTTTCCGCTGTATATCGACATGCGTGGAGCGGATTGGGTCTCGGCGGACAACTTCCAGCCCGCCCCCGATGCGCGGCGTTTCGAAAATTGGGAATTCCCGTGCAGCCTCGTGCTCGGTCTCGGCGAAGCCGCGCGCTATGCCCTGGCCGTTGGCATCGAGCGTGGCGGCGGCCGTGCGCGTCAGCTCGCGGCGGAGTTGCGCGACGAACTAAAAACAGTGCCAGGTATACGCGTCCTGGACCGCGGCAATCAACTTGCCGCCATCGTCACCATGGAGGTCGCCGGCTGGGACGCCACCGATCTCTCCAAGCTGCTGCGCAAGCGCGGCATCAACACCTCTGCCTCCCTCCGGGCCTACGCGGTGATCGACATGGACGAGAAGCGCGCCGCCTCAGCCCTCCGCCTCTCCCCGCATTATTACAATACGGAAGACGAGCTCGCCTCCGTGGTCGAAGCGCTTCGCTCCGTTACGGGTCGCATCGGTGCTGGTTCCTGATGCAAAAAGGACTCGCGCGGCCTAGCGCAATGCGGCGGCTACCGATTTAACGAGGAGCGGTTCCTGCTCGGCGAACACCGTTCGCAGATCGAGAACCAGTCGGTCGTAGGGTTGTGCCTTTAGCGAACGATTGCGAGACTTGGTCCTTTGGGAAATACATGACTCCCGAGGCATCCACCTTGGCGGCCGGGGGACCAGTTGCCGCAGTTTCGTTTGCAGGAGTGGTCTGCGGAGCAGAACCTGAGCCGCCGTGTTGTTGGCCCTTTGCGGAGACCCTGCGGCAGCCGCAATCACGACGAGGACAACCAAGTAGAAGAACTTCTTCACTGCTTCGGTCACGACTTCCGGGGAACCGCAGTAGATCCGCTGTTTCTCTTCCACCACGCGCTGGATGTGCTCGCCTTAAGAGAACAGGTTCCGCAGTGGCGCTCGTGATGCTCGATAGTTGATCACTTTAAGGCGCTTAACGATTCCGAGGGACACCGGCGTGGCGATGAGTACCTTACCTTGGTGGGATCGGAACTAACCCGGCATGCCAAGCGCAAGATCGACTTGGCAGCGCGCTATAGCGGTGAGGAGTTCGCCCTCAATCCGGCCTGAACGTAGTTTTTCGACTGGTTAGCTGCTGCCCCTTGACGCTCCTGGCTCAGCTTTGCAACTGGGGCTGAGGTGGTCGCGGAGTCCAACGAAGGTGGTCATCGATATATTCAACGGCTGAAATCGGGAGCTTCCATTTTGGCAACGTGTGCCACATTGGGACACGGTCGTCGGAGAACCCAAGCTGCTAAATCGTCGGTCTCTGTAAGTCGTTGCGTTTGCTTAACAAATACGCTAGTTGCGAACTTGGATTTGGGGGATGAAATGCAGTAACGGGTCTGGGGGAGATGTGAGTTGCCGCCAGCCCGCCGCTAATTCCATGCGCGAGAGCCCATTGTTTCGAGGCGGGATGTTCCAGGGTGTTGGCCTGCCCATGCGGGGCATTGGTGCCTTACCCGTTGGCAACCTGTCAAAGATTACTCGGCTGCACCTCTGGTTGAAAATGCGGCCGATGTCTCTTTCAGGTTGGGCCTTGCGCAGTAGCCGTGCGCTTGGCGAGTCCCGGGCTCATAGGGTTTGCATCCTGTTCGCAATTCTCCTTTGTGCACCCGGAAATGCCCTTCTGGCGTCGGATGGACTGGATCCACAGAGAGACATAGATCAATACGGACATCGGGTCTGGACATCCCAAAATGGAATTCCAGGAGAGGCGGTCTACCAGGTGGTCCAGACCTCTGACGGCTATCTTTGGCTACGGACGTCGGCGGGCTTGGTACAGTTTGACGGCGAACGATTTGCTCGCATCGACCCCTCAGTTGAGGGGGGCCCGTTCAGGGAGGAGGTGCGCACCATCTCAAAGACGACGGACGGCCTGCTGCTCGTTCGCGGCGCGTCCCAGACAAATGTTTATAGATCCGGGCACTTCGAAAATCTGTTGCCTGCCGCACCCCTCCCGGACGGTACTGTGCGTATCGCCTCGCAATCAACAGACGGAAGCATATGGATTGGCGCAGATGATTTCATCTACGTTGCGCGGGCCGACCATGTGGATATGCTTCGTCAGGGCACTAGCTGGATCACAGCAGCTGTCGCCGAAGCTGACGGTGTCATGTGGATTGGGGGCCAGCGCGGTCTCTATAAGTACACTGGGCAGAAACTGACATTCGAGCTTCCGACACCAAGCGGAGTCACAGCGCTTTTCAGAGATCGCGAAGCCAACCTTTGGGTGGGTACTCAAAAGGGGCTCTATCGTCTCATCCAAGAACGATTGGAACCCCATCCCCTCGGTCAAATCTTGAAGAACTGCCAGATCACCTCCATCGTGGAAGATGCCGCCGGGAGTCTGTGGGTTGGGACGAACGGGAGTGGTCTCTTTCGTTACGCAAATCGCCAGTGGCACTCGTTCACATCGCTTGACGGTCTTACCGACGACAATGTCGGTTCTATCCTGGAGGATCGCGAAGGTAATCTCTGGGTGGGAACCGCGGGCGGACTAGACCGGTTTCAGAACACGGCAATCACGACGCTCACCTCGAAGCAGGGTCTCATCTCCAACGACGTAACCGCAGTTGCCGAGGGCGTTAACGGCGAAATCTTTGTTTTCAGCGACGGTGGAGGACTTACCGAACTGCAAGGTTCTACGGCCCGACGCTATGCTCTCCCGGAAGGTCTTCCATCGATCTTCGGAGCCTCGCTCTACGTCAGCCATGACGGAAGCCTGTGGATCGGAGCCGAAAAAGGGCTCGGCCGGCTGAAGGCGGGGCAACTGACAACCTATACCGCGAATCGGGAATTACTGGGCCAATTCATCTCGGCCATAAATGAGGATGAACATGGGTTGATCATAGCGACTTCTCGGACCCAGCTTTTTCGATTTCGAAATGATCTTTTGGAGCCTTTCACGTTCGATGGAATCTCGACGCCGCTCTCAAAACCGGGTAACTATACTTTTGTAATCTATCGCGCGCCCGACGCCACGCTATGGTTTGGGACGGTTAAGGGACTCTTTGGGTTTGTTCACGGTAAACCCAGCGAACTGTGGCAACGACAACAGATCAGGTTTCCCGTCACCGAGATCTTCGACGATGGGCTTGGCAGCTTGTGGCTGGGAGGGCGCGTTCCCGGCATTACCCGCTTTCGAATCGAAGATGGCACTGTCACGCGTTATACGTCGGAACAGGGCCTATTCGACGAGATACCGACGCGGATTCTTGCGGATCGCACGAACAATTTGTGGATCAGCACGAGCCGCGGTATCTTCCGAGTCTTGCGCGCGGAGCTCGATGCTATTTCAGAGGGAAAAGCGAAGAGCCTCACCCCGATTCTTTACGACGTCGCCGATGGGATGAAGACAAGTGAAGCTTCCATCCCAGAACGGCAGCCGGCAGGCCAGCGGCTACGCGACGGGACCCTTCTCTTTACCACCAGAAAAGGCTTGGTCAGAATCGATCCCGGCGCTCTTCCCCGAAATGAATCGGTTCCTCCGGTTTTGCTGGAGCGCTTGGTAGTTGACGGGAAAATCGTACCCGTCAACGAACCACTCGAGTTCGCACCCGGGAGTAGCCGGCTTGAGTTTCGCTATACGAGTCTGAGTTACAGCCTGCCCGAGCGCGTGAAATTCAAATACGTTTTAGAAGGATACGATCCAGATTGGATCGATGCAGGGGCCGGGCGCTCTGCGATTTACACAAACCTCCGACCGGGACGATACCGATTCCGGGTTATCGGTTCGAACAACGACGGAGTTTGGAACGAACGTGGGGCATCTCTGGCGTTTGTCCTGCGTCCGCACCTCTATCAGACCTCCTCATTTTACGGGCTGGGTGTTGTGACCGTCGTCTTTCTCGTACTCGCTGGGCATAAGTTCAAAACCAAGAGGCTTCGTGAGCGGACACTCGAATTGTCGCGCACCGTGGATAGACGGACCAAGGACCTTCGCGAGGAAGTGGAGGAACGCCGACACGCGGAAGAGGAGCTTCGACAAAGCGGCGAGTTGGTTCGGTTGCTTCTCGATTCCACGCCCGAAGCCATCTATGGATTGGATGCACAGGGTAACAGCACGTTCTGCAATATCGCCTGCCTGCGACTATTAGACCACCAGGAACAAGCCGATCTGCTGGGTAAGAACATGCATGAACTGGCCCATCACACCAAGGCAGATGGTACGCACTACCCCGTCGAAGAATGCAACATCTATAAAGCATTCCGAGCTGACGCCGAAACGCACTCGGATAATGAAGTCTTCTGGCGCCGAGACGGAATCAGTTTTCCCGTTGAATACTGGTCTCGACCCATCCGAAAAGATGAAAAAGTGATCGGGTCGGTCGTGACTTTCGTGGATATCACGGCTCGCAAAGCGGCTGAACAAGCTCTTCGCAACGCCAAGGAGGGCGCCGAAGCCGCCAACGAGGCCAAGAGCATCTTTCTGGCGACTATGAGCCACGAAATTCGCACGCCTATGAACGGCATCCTCGGAATGACGGAATTGGTCCTGGACACCGACCTTACTGTCGAGCAGCGCGAGAATCTCGGCCTCGTGCGATTTTCGGCCGAAGCGTTGCTCTCGATCATCAACGACATACTGGACTTTTCGAAGATAGAAGCAGGAAAGCTCGAAATCGAGGCAATTCCATTTGATCTGCGCGAGAGCCTTGGCGAGACGATGAAGTCGCTGAGTGTTCGCGCACATCAAAAGGGGCTGGAGCTCATCTACGACGTTCAACCGGAGGTCCCGGAAGCGGTGATTGGTGATCCCGGCCGGATTCGCCAGGTTCTCATCAACTTGGTGGGAAACGCCATCAAGTTCACCGAGACGGGTGAGGTCTTTATTGGTGTGCGTGAAGAGTCCCACGAAGACAAAGTCACTTGCCTACACTTTGCTGTCAAGGACACTGGTGTGGGGATCCCCGCCGGAAAGCAAGAAAAGATTTTTGAACCATTCTCTCAGGCCGATGGCTCCATGGCCCGAAAATACGGCGGCACTGGGTTGGGGCTGACGATCTGCACGAGACTTGTCACCATGATGAGCGGAGCCATTTGGGTGGAGAGTCAGCCCGGGCAAGGCAGCACGTTTCACTTCACGCTGCGCTTGGCAGTGCAGGACAAGCCTGCCCTCGGCTCGGTTTCTCTTCAGCCAGAGCAATTGCGAGATTTGCACGCCTTGATCGTGGATGACAACTCCACAAACCGAAAGGTCCTTAACGGGATGCTGACTCGCTGGGGCATGAAGCCTACAGCCGTGGAGGGTGGCCGCGCAGCGCTTCAGGCGCTCGAAGTCGCGAAAAGCATTGGTCGTCCCTTTCCTCTCATCTTGCTGGATGGGCAGATGCCCGAGATGGACGGCTTTACCCTCGCTGAAAGGATAAAGAAAGATCCAGGGCTAGGCGGGGCCAACATTATGATGCTTACCTCGGCCGGGCAGGCGGGTGATGCAGCCCGCTGCCGGGAGCTCGGGATTTCTGCCTATCTTGTAAAACCGATACTTCAGAGAGAGTTATTAGAAGGGATCTGCAATGTTTTGAATCTGTCAAGCCAGAAGCAAGCTCCCTTGGTCACCCATCATTCGTTGCGGGAGGCCAGGAACCGCTCGCGAGTCCTCTTGGTGGAAGACAACGCCGTAAACCAAATGCTTGCACTCCGTCTTCTCGAAAGGCGGGGGTACACCGTTTCCGTCGCAGGTGACGGCCGGAAAGCACTGGCGGCGCTTGAGAATGAGCACTTTGATATCGTGCTGATGGACGTTCAAATGCCAGAGATGGACGGTTTCGAGGCTACTGCGGCCATTCGGCAAAGGGAACGGTCTACTGGCGGACGCATCCCCATCATTGCTATGACCGCACATGCCCTCAAGGGCGATGAAGATCGCTGCTTGTCAGTCGGCATGGATGCTTACATTTCAAAACCCATTCGGACGACCGAACTGTATGCGACGATCGAGAAGTTTCTCGGCACGACCGATGAGGCGGGCGCATCCGATGAGGTCGAGAGCCAAGAGAAACTCACTCGCCGTGGCTAGGAGCGAAGGCGGGCAGCACGGGCGCTGCTTTCGTGTGCCATCCAGGAGAGACACGTTCAAGGAGCGGCGACTCTAAGGCCGGCCTGGTGCCACCGAGAGGACCGGAAGCCTCGGAGGCCATCGATGAAGGTTAGGGGGTGGGGAATTTTCAATCGGAATTGACACCGCGTACCTACGAACCAGAATGCCGGGAGTTCGAGGCTCTCCGGGGCGCGCCACTTACACAACGATGGTGGGCGTCAATACCTTAAACTCTGTTGCTCGTTAACCGCTTTACTAACCAAAGCACATCCGAAGGATTCTCACAGAAATGGTTCTGGAATGTCTTATCAAGCCTAGTTCTCGGCCAGAAGGCCAGCGATCACCTTTTGGATGGCCTTGAAATCGGCGTCGCAAATCTCGTGAACGGGAGTGCCGTTGCTTTCGTGATATTCACCGCCAGGATGGACATATCGAATGACTCCGTGCCTGTCGACCAGGAAGGTGACCGATGTGTATTCGCGATGTGCGCCGTTCAGCCACCAACGCTTCAGCGCCGTCCAATCGCCGTCGTCGGCAACGGGAAAGGTAAACTGATAATGTGCCGCGGCCCGCTTCACCCGTTCTAAATTCCAGTCGCCCGCCGGCTTCGGATGGAAAACGCCAATTACCTGAAGACCCTTTGTTCCATATTCGTCCTGCAGTTTTCGCAACGCTGGAGCCGTAGCAGCGCAGAGCTCACAGGTATCCGTCCACCAACGCACCAGCAGGACTTTTCCCTTCAACTGGCCGATTTCTAGAGGCGCAGAGTTGACCCATTGATTGATACTCAGATTCGGAGCTGGTGTGCCAATAAGTTCCTGGCCTTCGCGCGAACCGCGAGAAGCGACGAGCGGCAGCAGCAGTAAGAAAACGCAAACTGCTTTTGAGAACATGAACTGCTCCTTTCTGATGCTACAGCGAACTCTGTTCCAGCGCGGTCGGCGCGGAGTCGATCTTCCAACTGATCGATGGTGGGTTGCTAAGATGGTTTTTACCTTCCGGTCGCACGAAGTAAACACTCTACAGTGTGAATCCAACAGGGCAGAAAGGCCAGGCTGACCTCGGCTGTCAACAGAGCTACTACGGCACAAGGTTTTTCCGGAAATACTTCGCCCTTTTGAGGCGCGACTCCCAAGATAAGGGAGACTCTGTCTTTGACGTTCTGGCCCGTCAGATTTGCGGCGGTCGGGGAATTCAATGGGAAGCGGGCGAAGGCCAGGAGTACAGACGCGAGGGTGACAGGATGCGCGTCTTTCAGTGTCTCGCGGTCGGCGATGAATTCAACGCAGCGGCGGTATTGGTAGAGAGCGTTTCGAACAGGCAAGACGGCGCATTCGTTCAAAAACATAGCGATCGATGCGCGTAAAGTTTCGCGTCGCCGCCAATGGGCCCTTTCGCGTAGCAGAGCAGCCCGGAGCTCGTCATCCGAAAGCGAGGCCAGGGCCCCACTCGACGCGCAGGCAACGTGATGGAAAATTCCCGTCAAAAAACAGGCCGGCTCCTTTGTCGGCAGCTCGCGTATGGGAATATGCGGTTCGCTCTGCAAGGCTGCCGACGGACACGGTCCTGAGCAGCCCAAACCGTCCTGTTGCTGCCCACAAACGGATGTTTTTGGGTATTTCTCAGGTAACGACTTTACCGGGAGTTGAAGAGTTTCTGGAAGCTACAGAAACCTCCTCCGTGCAATCGTATGTGAGCGAAGCCGTAAAAAAAACCACCTGCGCAATATCTTCGACAAGCTTGGCGTCTCCGACCGGCTCGAACTCGCCCTCTACGCGATCCACCACCGCCTCATCGACCAGAGCTCGCGCGTCTTGAGTCTGATCGAGACCCGTGAGTGCGTCACGGGCTCAATAGACCAATTCTCTTTGGCCCTCACGGGGCCGTTGGCTTGACCTGTATGGGTTCTTGGTGCGGCACCGGTGTCTCCCCGACCTTCGCCGGTGCCACTGGCCCCGGCTTCGAGAGTCCCTGTGATTCGTAGAATGCATTGAAGAAAAATTTGTAAGTGCCCTGCGATTGCCCGCGCCATTGTGGCCGGAATCCCAGCAAATAGACGCGACCCTTCCCGTATTGCACTTCCAGGGCCGCGGCTTTTCCCTGGATGCGCTCCGGATGCAGTAAATACCCGCTCATCAGGGGGCTTTCGTCCTTCGGGAACGCCGCCAGGACACGTCCCCGGAAACCCTCCTTGGCCTCGAACGCCGGACCCCGCTCAAACATCACAATCGGATCGTGTGGCAGTCCCCACATCGCCGAATGCGTCATATCTTGCACTTCGACGCGCACTAGACAGCCGGAGCAGAAAAACTCCTCATCCTTCAGCCCAGCCAGCACATTCTTAACCGGCAGGCCCAGTTGATCGACGGCGAACACCGATGCATTGTTGAACGTGATTAGCGTGCCTCCCGCCAGTACGAACTCTCGCAGTGCCATCACTCCGAGTTCGCCGATCCCGCCCACGTACTCTCCCGGTACGCTGCCAACTCCGAAGCCGTTGAAAAGTGCCTCGGGCGAGCCATCTGGAATCAGAATGGCGTCGAACCTCTCGCGCAAATTCCCGGCCTGAATATCTCCGTTGCGCAACGTGACTGGCTCGAACTTGAAATTTTCCAGGATCCAGCGCGTCCATCCCTCATCGCTGAACGGAACCCAAGCTCGATACAGCCCGACGCGCGCCTTCTTCACGCTAATGGAGTCTTTCGGCGCCGACGCGACGGCACTGAGCGCCAGCGAATTTTCCCTGGCAAGTCCGTTGAGTTTGTCGCGCTCGATGCCGGACACCACAATCGCGCCTGCTTCGGTCCCATCGGAAGTTTCGGTTTCGCTAGGCGCGAAAGCGCCGCGGCCCCCGCTCGCAAACACTTCGTTCAACAATTTGAAGCTCGCGTTGGATTTGTGGCTCAAGAGGTACACGCTGCCCGTTCCGCTCACGCTCCCAGTGGGAGGCGTGAACTTTTCCAGCTTCCCTAATGCACCGCGCTCTGCCGCTCCGATCGGTTGTAGCACTGGTGCCACCTGTACGCCCATCTGCATCGGCAGCGTCCAGCCCGTCACGTCGTACGGCAACTTCGGCGGGCTGTATGGCGTTTCGCGCAGATCCGGATACTGCTGCGGCTCGAACAATTCCTTCACCAGTGGCGAGAAGGGCTGATCCATCAGCACCACCCATGTCCCGGGGGCATACTCGCGGCCGTTCGCGCGGAAGGCCCTCGTGGCTTGCTGCACCTCGATCCCGTTGATCATGAGTGTTTGCACCAGCGTGGCCGTCGTCGGCAGATCCCGCTGCTCGCGCGGGATGACGTACGCGAAGGGCGCCTCCTTGCGGAAGCGCTCGACGTTGTCCCGCGCCGCCTGATAGCGGTTATAGAGAAGCTCTTCGCGGTATTTAGCGGCAGTGTCCAGCACGGACATCGATGCGCCCTCCATGTAGTTCACCGCATCGCTCAGGCGCCACCAGCCGCCTTTCCACGGGCTGCTGTAGAACACATCCGAACGCAAGCCCCGCTGCTCCTTAGGGAATTCATCCACTGGATAGAATCGAGGCGTCGCGTAGCGGAAAAGAGCGGTCTCCGTGAAAAACGAAATGCTGTTGCGGAAAATGTGTGTGAAATCCAGGAATCCCGGATACCAGTTGTCGAAGCCCACCCGGTTCACCGCACCAGGCATGCCGTGCTCATCCAGGTACGCCGCCATGCTCGTCCCCATTACGCTCAGCCAGCGCGCCATCAGTGGATGAATGTTCGAAGAAATCGGCTCGACGAACGGAGGAATAAAAATCCGCGTCGGGAATGGGGCCGTTTGATGGTGACAGTAGAAAATGACCGGGTCCCATTCGATTTCGGTGCGCGTCACATCCTGCGATTCCAGCATATTGTTCATGTAACCGTCGCGATTGTTGTCGTGGCCGACGTACTCTTGGTAGAGGTCCGGCAGTGGGCTAACCTCGTACCTCGTGCCCACGTTTTTCCGATACCACGCCACGACTTCGTTTTGCCCGTCGGGGTTGAGCGTGGGCCACAGCATCAGAATTACGTTGTTGAGGATTGCGTCGACTTCCGGGTCGTTCTCGGAAGAAACCAGCTTGTAGGCAAGATTGATCGACTGCTGGGCGCCCGCCACTTCCGAGGAATGCAGTCCTCCGTCGATGTGCACAATGGCTTTGCCTTGCCGCGCAAGCTGGTGTGCCTCTGCAGCTGATAAACCCCGGCCATCGGCCAGCTTCTGTGAGATCTCCTTACATTTGTCTAGGCTAGCGAGGTTTTCCGGCGAAGAAATAATAGCGATATCCCATTCGAGGCCGCGCGTTGTTTTGCCGACGTTGATCAGCTTGATGCGGTTCGAACTCGCCGCGAGCCTGCGGAAATACTGGCGAGACTCGTCGTAATTCGCCAGATAGAAGTCCTCGCCCGGCTTGTGTCCAAGCACTGAAACCGGTGTGGGCACGCTTGACGAGGCGTTCGCAGTTTCAGCGACTTGCGCGTCACAGGGAAACACGCAGGTGAAAACGCACAGGAAAGCAGCGATACCGGCGAACGCCAGTGCACATCTCTTTGTTTTGAGCATGCCGGAGCATATCTTCGTGATATTCCAAAGTAAATATAAATACCAGGCCCAATGCCTGGCTAAGGCCGAAAGTTAATTTTCTCGGGTCATCCTGCGCAATGGAAAAACTGCTTCCGGCATAGAACGCTTTTATATATGTATGCGGCAGGCTCGTTAAAAGTGGACGGGACAGCAACTCCGGGAGGCACTTCCCTTTGAAGGTGGAACCAGCGGCGATTTCGCTCGATGGAGAGAGTCAAGAAATGTTCGTTCATTTCAGGATTTCTTGCGTCGAGGTTACATACTGTACCCCCCCCCGATATTCGCCGTTGGCAAACCGGACCGTGCCTTCCAACAATTTTCCCCGCTAAGGTAGAAACTGGCAGTCGCTTGAGCGATTGGACGGCAGTGTCGCCGGCCTCGTCGTCAATGGCGAACTGCCACAACGGATGTTTCTCCAAGTCCGAAATCTGGAGTGATGCAATCGGCTTGGTTTTTGGTTCAATCATAGTTTTGGAAGTCCATTCCGAAGAAGCTTGTGGATGTGCCTGCCTCCGGCCTCCCAGCACTCGCTTTCCCATAAATAGCGAGGGCTACGTGAGGCGCAGGTGCTAGGAAGCTGAAGAAGCTGCATCTTGCAGGCTGGCGATGCGTGCGGCCTGATGCAGCTTCCACCGATCGGGCAACCACGTTGGCAGTTCGCTCCTGCGGGCCTGCGGCAGGTTGAGCAACAGTTGCGTGAAATAGTGTTGCGGGTCAGACTATTCGTATCTCAACGCGACTATCGGATCGACGCGCGTGGCGCGTCGAGCAGGGATGGCGCACGCTGCTATGGCAACAGCGAGCAACAGAAGAGCCACGCTCAAGAACGTGAGCCAGTCGCCCGGTTTGACGCCATAAAGCAAGCTGCTCAGAAAACGCGTGAGCGCGAGGCCGGCGATGACACCGATAGTCACGCCGGCGAGTGTGGCGCGCATTCCCTGTCCGAGAACCAATCTCATGATGTCGCTGCGCTGCGCGCCCAGAGCCACGCGGATGCCGATTTCCCTGGTGTGCTGGAGGACCATATGCGAGATCAACCCGTACAACCCTACAACGGCAAGAATCAAGGCCAGCGCAGCAAAACTGCCGATCAGATAGGAAGGGTATCGCCGCAGGAAAACCGAAGGAGATTGATTGGCTATTTCTTCCAGCGATTGTGGCTGGATCAAAGGGAGCTGAGCGTCCATTTCCTTCAAGGCAGCGCGCACGGCCCCTACGAATGCGGATGGCTCGCCTGCTGTGCGCACCATGTAGCTCAGGTAGGTCGCCGGGCCCTGGTCGTTGGGCGTGTAGATTATGGGAGGAGGAGCGGCCGCGATATCGATGGACGCGGTATCCCCTGCCACTCCCACGATTTGCAGGAAAGGATTCTTCGTGTTGTAGGTGAAACGGATGCGTTTGCCGATCGGATTCTCTCCGGGCAAATAAGCTTTGACGAAGGCGCGGCTTACCACAACCGTTCCAGGGGCGTCCTTGGAATCGTTTTCAGTAAAGAAACGGCCGTCAGCAAGAGGGATCCTGAGTGAAGAAAAATAGCCCTGGCTGACGGTGATGATTTGGCTTTCATCTTCCTGGCCAATCGCGGTTGGGCGGCCTTCGACAACGAATCGGATGGTGCCGCTTCCGCCACTCGCGGGAATCCCGGTGGCTTGCCCCACGTCCAGGACACCCGGCACGCTGCGGAGACGCTCCGTAAACTCGTGATCGAAGCGCACCGCGGCTGCGCTGTAATAGGGAGGGGTCTTATCGCTCGGATAGGAAGCGTCCGGCAAGTTCACGGAGAAGGTCAGCACGTTATGGAGGTTGAAACCCGGGTCTTGTCCCAGCAGAGCGTGGAGACTCTTCAGCACCAGTCCTGCGCCGACGAGCAGGACGAGCGAAATTGAGATTTCTGCGACGACCAGCGTGTTGCGCAAGCGAGCATGACCCGCGCTCGTGCCACCGCGCGATTCATCTTTTAAGGCATCGTTCAAAGACGTACGCGAAGCTTGCAATCCGGGAGCCAGCCCGAAGAGAGCTCCTGTGAGCACGGTGACACTACAAAGAAACAGAAGGACGGCAAGGTTGATCCCGGCGTTGCGCAAATAAGGCATAGCCTGCAACTGCGATTCGGGGATGGCCGTAACGAGCAGATTGACGCCCCAGTGAGCCCCGACAAGCCCGACACCAGCGCCGGCAAAAGAGAGCAACAGACTTTCGGTAAGTGACTGCGACAGCAGGCTGGCACGGCTTGCGCCGAGCGCGGCACGCACGGCAAATTCCTTGCGCCGGCCGATCGAGCGTGTTAGTAGCAGGTTGGCTACATTGGCGCAGGTGATCAGGAGAACGAATGCCACGGCTGCCAGAAGAATCAGCAGGATCGGCCGAACCTTGCCCACGACCTGTTCACTGAGACTCTCCATTACAAGAAATATTGAGCTGTTCTCTTTTGGATAGGCGCTGGCAAGCTGAGCGTTGATCCTCTGCATTTCCGCGCGCGCCTGATCGGAAGTGGCGCCTGGCGCGAGCCGCCCGATCACCGTCAGCCAGTGGAGACTGCGGCGCGTAATGAGGTCACCCGTCTGATGGATAGGCACCCAAAGTGGCGCGGAGTTGGCGGGTGCAAACTCAAAGCCGCGCGGAAGAACACCGACGATAGTGGCTGGCTTGCCGTCCAGATGGATGACGCGCCCAATGATCTTCGGATCGGCGCCAAATTCGGTGCGCCAGAAACCATCGGTGAGAATCGTGACGTGCGGGCCATCGGCCTGCATTTCGCCCTCTAGGAAATCACGCCCCAGGGCCGGCTGCACGCCGAGAGTCTGGAAAAAACCGGGCGTGACCTGCGCGGCGAAAGTGTTCTTGGGCTCGCCGTCGGTGGCAAGCGTGAAAGCGTCCCCGCTGTAGGCGGCCAGCGATTGCATGCTCTTGGTCGTGCGCTTCCAATCTAGATAATCCGGGTAGGATACGTCTGCGGCAACCGCGCCGGTGTCTGCTTGACTGCGTGACTCGCCGAGGTGGAGGAGCCTTCCGGGCTCGCGATAAGGCAGCGGACGCAGGAGCGCTGAGTACACGACGGAGAAAATGGCGGTGTTGGCGCCGATGCCGAGAGCGAGGGTAAGGACGGCAACGGCCGTGAACCCCGGCACTTTTGCCAGTATCCTTACGGCATAGCGCAAGTCCTGGATCAGCGTCCCCATGCCGCCTCCTGTCTCCCGCCAGCATACAAAGTCGACCAATCGTACCGCAAAGGATGTGTCATTCCAACTCATCCGACAGTTCCGCACGAGTGGTCGATCCCAAGACGGCTATCTCGGAACTTATTTGACGCCAGTTCGAGACGGCAGAGGCGGACTGCCCAAATCCCTTTTTTCCCCACCGCTCACAAATGTCCAGCTATACGGACGCGAGTTTCCTGGCTATCGCTGCCCACAAAGGGATGTCTTCTTTACCACGATAAGCAAGACACCGACCGTTTCCGACCTGCATCTGGCGAATTGATACGTGGGGCGATTTTGCCGGTGGTCGCGCCGTGAAAGTGAGATGCCTCTCACCTGCGTAACGCACCTGGGGGCAGTGAAACGATCGGATCCGCGAAACCCGCTGCAATTAAGAACGCAAACACCGGATGACTTCATTCCAGGTTTTTGCTTAGGTTGACCGGATAGCACAGCGCGGCCATCAGCCCTCTGTTCGTCGAGTTCATGTTTGCGCGATCTTCTTGGATCAAGGTGTCGTTCTTCCTCTCGGGGGCGCTGAATATTCTTTGCCATCCTTTGCTCCACAACGAGTTTGTAAGCGTTCCGCCTGTGGAGGAACGGTCGTGCAAACAGATTGGCGTACGATGACCCACCTCGACGGGCCCCGGGCTTGAGCAGGCATGATTTATGCCTTGTTCATCTGAGTGCGCAGATGATAAGGATTCGGAAGAGGCGTCGGCGCGGGAAAACGCTAGTAAGCTCTCCGAGGCCATGCAAGTGTTGAGAACCCTGCCGGCGCTCACGGGTGGGGAGGAGAGGTGTTTCTGGACGTGTTCGACCAAGGGCCTGGAATCCCGGTGAACATCAGCCGAACGTCTTCGGCCGCTTTTACCGTGTTGGTAAGGCACACAGGCGAGAAGCTCTCTATCACTCCCTGGGCAGTCGAAGCTCACGGCGGCGAGATAAGCCTGAAAAGCGAGGAAGGCCACGGGAGTACGTTTCGAGTTTCTCTACCGCTCGCGAAATATTCTTCCGCCAGTCCTTTCAGAGAAAGTTCGCAATGAAAAGGAGACTGTGGATTCTGACTACCAGCATTCGCGGAAAACTCACTCTCGGGTTATGGATTGTGTTGTCGCTCTCGGCGTCCACGTTCGGGCAGAGTGAAGCGACGTTGCGAGGCCAGATCACCGACCAGACCGGTGCAGTCGTTTCCGGCGCCAAAGTCACGCTGCAAAGTGCGACCGGGCTAGTCACGACGGCGATCGTCGCCAAAGACGGCTCATACTCCTTCGCCGATTTGCTTCCCGGCGACTACATCGTGGAAGCTTCCGCGCCAGACCTCGCGCTCCCGGAGCCAGTAACCGTCAGTGTCAAGTCAGGTCCCCAGACGCTGAATCTGCAATTAAAGGTCGTGGCCGTTAAGGAAGAAGTCTCGGTGCAGGAGGACTCAGCGCCTGCCGTCAGCACGGATGCAGCCAGCAATGCCAGCGCCACGGTCCTGCGTGGAACGGACTTGGACGCACTCTCCGACAATCCGGACGATCTCGCAGCGGATCTCCAGGCCCTCGCCGGCCCGGCCGCCGGGCCCAATGGCGGTGCCATCTTCATCGACGGATTTAGCGGCGGCGATTTACCGCCGAAGAACGCCATACGCGAGATTCGTATCAACCAGAACCCGTTTTCGCCGGAGTATGACAAGCTGGGCTTTGGCCGTATCGAGATTTTCACCAAGCCCGGCACCGACAAATTCCGCGGCTCTATCGGCTATAACTTTGCAAACGATTTCTGGAATTCCCGCAACCCTTACGCCGCGCAAAAGGCCCCCTTCCTTTTGAACGAGTTGAGCGGCACTTTGAGCGGACCGATCAACAAGCGCGCGTCTTTTAATCTCAACCTCATTCGAGAGCGGGTCGATAATGGCAACGTCATCAACGCCGTGACGCTCGATCCCCAGAAGCTGGTCGCGGGGCTTTTTACCGACACGTTCGTCTCCTCGCTCCGCCGAACCGGGGTCACCCCTCGGCTCGATTATCAGCTTAATTCCAACAATAGCTTTACGATTCGCTATTCCTTCTATCGCAACGACGTTCAGAACGCTGGCGTAGGCAGCCTGAATTTGATCTCGCGCGGTTATCACAACCTCCTCAACAGCGAGACCGTGCAGCTAACTGAAACTGCGGTCCTGAGCACGACCGTCATCAATGAGACTCGCTTTCAGTATTACCGGCCTTCCAGCCTCTCGGAGTCGAATACGCCTGGGTTTGCCCTGCAAGTGCTCGGAGCCTTCAATGGCGGCGGTGCGCAAGTCGGCCACACAACCGATTTGCAGAACACCTACGAGTTTCAGAATTACACCAGTGTCATTCGCGGCGTTCATTCGTGGCGGTTCGGCGTGCGGCTGCGGGGTGCCACCGAAGCCAACGCGTCGCCGCAGAATTTTGGCGGGACATTCACCTTCAGTGGCGGGTTGGCTCCAGAATTGGATGCCAACAATATGCCGGTGCTCGACGCTTCAGGCCAGCCAGTACTCGTGGACATCAGCTCCATCGAGAGCTATCGGCGGACGCTGCTGTTTCAACAGTTGGGGTTACCCGCATCGCAGATCCGGCAGCTCGGCGGCGGCGCCTCTCAGTTCACAATCAATGCGGGAAACCCCTTGGTCGCTACAGGCCAGTTCGATATGGGAGCCTTCGTGGGGGATGACTGGAAAGTGCGACGGAACCTGACCTTGAATCTCGGGCTGCGTTACGAAATGCAAACCAATATTCACGATGGGTGCGACTTTGCTCCGCGAATCGGCGTCGCGTGGGCACCTGGCGGGGGATCCGCAAAGTCACGGCCCAAGAGCGTCATCCGCGCCGGATTCGGCATGTTTTACGATCGCTTCAGCCTTGCTAACATTCTCACCGCCGAACGCTACAACGGCATAGTCCAACGGCAGTACATAATCGCAAATCCTGATTTTTTTCCCACTGTCCCCGCCGTCTCGGCTCTGCCCGGACCAGTGCCGGCCAGCAGCATCCAGGAGATCAGCACCACATTGCGCGCTCCTTACCTCATGCAGTCCGCAGTTGCTCTCGAACGCCAGATGCCGCTGAACACGACAATCGCGATCACCTACGCGAACTCGCACGGGTTGCACTTGCTGCGCTCAGAGGACATCAACGCCCCCTTGCCAGGGACCTTCATGCCGGCCGTGCCGGGCAGCGGCGTGTTTCCGCTGGGCAGAGCGGGTCAAGTTCTCGTGATGGAATCCGAAGGGCTGTACAACCAGAATCAACTGATCCTGAATGTAAACTCCAGAGTGAACAAAGACATCTCGCTTTCCGGGTCCTATATGCATAGCCGTGCGATGAGCAACACGGACGGCCTCGGAACATTTCCTGCGAATCCATATAGCCTGGCCGGGGAATACGGTCCCGCCGCGACAGACATACGTAACCGGTTCTCGCTGGCTGGCACCGTTACCGCAAAATGGGGAATCCGTTTCAACCCGCTGTTCATCGCGAATACAGGTCCGCCGTTCGACATAACCGCCGGACAGGATCTCTACGGTGACGGGTTGTTCAATGGTAGGCCGGGAATCGCGGTCGATCCGAACAAGGCCGGACTGATTGCTACCAAGTACGGCCTGCTCGACCCGAACCCCACGCCTGGAGAGAGGCTGCTCTCTCGCAATTTCGGGCGCGGTCCGGGGCAGATCATGTTGAACGTGCGGGTGGGCAGGACATTTGCCTTTGGATCCGAGCGCGAAGCTGGTTCGGCTTCCACCGCGGGCAGCCCGCCGGGAGGAGGGCCTCCTGGAGGCGGTCGTGGCGTTCCGAACGGTCCATTTTCCATGGGCGGCGGAAGCCAGGGTGGTGGCGCTTCAGCCCCCAATCGACGTTATAGCCTTACGATATCGATGCAGATCCGCAATTTAACCAATCACAATAATCCAGGTCCGATTTTCGGCGACATCACATCTCCTCTTTTCGGGCGAGCTAACCAGCCCGCGGGCTCGGGTGGATTATTCACGGAGAGCGCGAACAACCGGCGTCTTGAACTACAGACGCGGTTTACCTTTTGAGGAAGCAATGCCGAGTCGATCGATCGAGTCCCCCCGGGCGCGCCACTTTACGCTCTTGAATCAAACAGTTGCAGCCATCTTCTGCAGTTCGGTTGGAGCGTCGTAATTTCCGAAATACGGGTATCCGGAAGTTAAACGAGGGAGCCTTCCAACTTCGGTTTGCAGAACTCGCCCGGAATTGTCTCTTTCACTTCTCAGAAGCGGTTTCCGCGGACTAGCAAAGAACATATTCGGCGCGATGCTGATTTCATTTGTTCGGTCGAGTCATATTTCGGTTCGTTCAACGACAAGCTGCGCGGCAAAAACGAAGAGCATTGCGATTAGTACCCAGATGATGTTGCTGATCGCCAGAGGCAAACCTCCGAAAGGCAGACCGGGAACCAATGGCAGGTCGATGTGCCAGCGCCATCGAACCGCAGCCGCAAAAAAAGGTAGGCCGAATAGGATTGCCATGCTTGCGCCTAACCCCTTCAGACCGTTACGCAGCAAAACGGTCAGGGAGTAGGTGAGGCAATAGGCCCAGATACAAAAAATTAAGGGGTCCAAAAAGTTCTGTGCCGTCATCGAACCGTAAAGCGTCGAGTGAAATGGATTCTTGCTGTAATGGGAGAGAGTTGCCCAGCCCGCGAGGAAATTTACCGCAGCGACGGCCAGTAATTCAGCAAAGCCGACAGCCCAACCCATCCAGACAAAATACGCGCGGCTCCGCGGTTTCGTGAACAAAAACTGTGCTGTCTTCTCGTCGAATTCATGGCTAGCGCCGATGGCCCCCAACCCCAGGGGCACGGCCATAAGAATTAAACCGAAGGTGTTTAAAAAAGCGGATGTCCCGAAGTCCTCCACTAGATGACTGCCCAGACTCACCACGGCAGCCACGGGCATCACAATTGCGGCAATAATCAGGAAAACGACAAAAAAAGACCGGGTGTCACGCCAGCATTTCCAGAAGTACATTACTGCTCCTTTCGGACAAGTTGCAAAAAGATTTCCCGCAGGCTTAGCGTGGCGACATTCGTAATCGTTGCGCCGTTCTGGGACAATCCGGCAGCGAAGCTATCCGCATCCTTCGTTACGACATATCGGTAGAAATTCCCCTCGACCGCAACGGACAAGACTTGTGCCGAGGTTTGTGCCGGAAGGGAGTTGCCGGCGGCGGTAATCAGGCGGAATTCACTCTTGATGTCGTCCAGCCGGGACTCCATCAGAAGCTTGCCGTGATCGACGACGCCAGCATATTCCGCGATTCGCTCCACCTCCTCGAGTTGGTGAGAAGAAAAAAAGACTGTGCAGCCTCTGTCAAGGCCGTCTTCAGCCAGCACATGCAACAACTGATCAACGGAAACCGGGTCCAAGGCGGTCGTCGGCTCATCCAAAATCAATAAATCCGCGCCTTGAGAGAGCGCCAGCAACAGCCAGACCTTCGTTTGGTTGCCGTTGGAGAGCTTTTCAAATCGCTGCTTCATGGGGATTTCCAATAACCGAGCGTACTTTTCCACCGCACTATCGGACCACGTCGGATAAAAGCCACGGCTGAATCGCGCTAGTTCGGTTGGAGTTAGCGATGGATATAGCGTCTTTTTCTCGCTGACGAAGGCGGTGCGTCGAAGAATAGCCATGCGTTCTGTGGAAACATTCATTCCAAATACTTGAGCCGCCCCCGCAGTGGGGCGCGTCAGGCCTAGCAGCATTTTGATCGTGGTTGTTTTGCCCGCGCCGTTCCGCCCCAAGAACCCGTAGATCGCCCCGCGCGGTACACTGAGATTTATTCCGCCAACCGCGCGGATACTTCCGTACGTTTTCGCAAGATCTTTGCTTTCTATTGCAAGTTCGTTCATTTCCGTTCTCCTAAACTGTCCAGTTCATCTCGCACGGTCTTCAGAATTTCCTCGTCCGTGAGGCGTAGTTGCGCGCCCTCGACGGCAATCTGCCGGGCATACGGCTGCAAACGGCGTAACTTTTCCGATTTGAGAAATCTCGGGACATTTTCCGCAACATAAGTGCCGCCACCCGGGATCGTGGCAATGACGCCGTCGCGCTCCAGGTTCTGATAGGCGCGCGCGGCAGTGGTGGGATTGATCCCCAGTCCGGCAGCGAGCTTGCGCACTGACGGTAGTGGCTGGTCTACCTTTAAGGCGCCCGCAGCAATCGCATTCTTCACTTGAGCTTCGATCTGCGCGTAAATCGGCACGCCCGAGGACGGATTTACGTGGAAAAGCATACTGTATGATTACAGCCATACAGAGCACCTGTCAATAGCGTTGTAAAGGTTCACGACAACGGCCTCGAGAAACTGTGTCGTTCCCTTCGGCTCAATGCTCGCGTGGAGAGTTACCTCTAGAACGCGGATTGCCACGGATGGATGCCTGCAACAAAACAGCCTGACCAAGCCGCGAACGAACGGCCGCAGAAGCCACGCGACACACCACCGCATGCGAGGGTCGAGGATCACCGGGTGATCGAAAGCAGCCTGGAGGCCGGACCTCCTAAGAAAGCTGGCCTTCTGCGCAGGACCTTGGCGGTATTGGGGCCGGGGCTCATCACGGGAGCTGCGCACGACGATCCATCTGGAATTTCGACGTGTCTCTGGCGAATTGCTACGGGTGGCAAGTCTTCGATGCTTGTACCATTGTTACGTTCTGCTCGTCTTGTTAGGGCCGGCTTACGATTGGATGTCCCTGATTTCAAAGGCGTTCGCGCCGGATAGCATTTTTCGGTCTGGACAACTACGAGAGGGAAGCGGCATGCGAGCTGACGGGACAGCTGGCGGTGGACGATCAGCACATATATTAAGGATGCCGGGAATCTCCTCTGGCAAAAGACCTCCCGGCGCTTGATTTATCATCAACGTGCGCAGAGGAATGATTTCTGGCTCAGGGCAGTGCTGCAGGAAGCACCAGGAGAAGGAGTTCATCATGAATTAATCAACCGCGTGGATAAGCTGTGTGATGGATGAGGGCAGGCCCCTCGGGATCGGCTTTCAGGAGCAGATCAGAAGCCACTCCAAGCTGCTGCGGAGAAGAGTCGTGGTAGTGGGTGTTGGAACAAACGCGCGGGAATAACCCGTGCAGGTAAGCATTCGCGAGACGAACGCAAGTGAACCCTCGAAGACGTGTCGTTAAGAGCTCAAGCGTCGTCAAGACCAGGATCGTGTGGTTCACCTGGGACAAGTCTGCTGGATGCCTGAGGACTGAGCGGACGGCGACCGGCGTAGAGAAGGCGTCAAGCGCATGCAGGCTGTCGCGCGGAACTGCAGGATCCAGTCGCTTGTGAATCAGAAAGGAAGACCATGGGAAGACTGACAGCGCTCTTGTGGCTGTGTCTGATTTTTGTTGTAGGAGCAGTCGCAATGTGGAGTGATGCAGCTAGCTCAACGGTCGGCCCGCAAAGGGGATGGTTGGTGATTCATGGCGGGGGTGTGGTGACGAGTGAGGTCAAAGACCGCTTTGTAGCACTGGCTGGCGGACCAGATGCGAACTTCGTGGTGATTCCAACAGCGTTACCTGATAAAGAAATTGAGGAGAAGTACGGGAAATCGCAAGGGCAGTTGTTCGGTGTAAAGCATGTCACCGTACTGCACACTAGAGACCGCGTACGTGCAAACTCTCCGGGATTCGCTGAACCGTTACGACATGCCTCTGGCGTGTGGATTGATGGCGGGCGTCAATGGCGGCTTGCCGATGCCTATCTCGGCACTACCGTACTGGTTGAGATTAAAGCTCTGCTTGTGCGTGGTGGTGCAGTAGGCGGCAGTTCTGCGGGTGCGACCGTTCAGGGGTCATTCCTTGTTCGTGGCGCTCCGGGCACTCCTGGAAACCCCGATGGCGACAACACCATTATGATGTCTCCGGGGCATGAGACAGGTTTCGGTTTGCTTGCTGATTCTGCCATCGACCAACACATTGTTGCGCGAGGACGCGAGAACGACCTTCACGTAGTTATATCTTCACATCCTGATCTGTTGGGAATTGGAATCGACCAAGCGGCTGCTATTGTGGTGCACGGCGATTCGTTTTTCGTGGTGGGTGGTCAGGTCGCAGTCCATGACGGAAAGCAGCACGATGGCGCGGCCTACTACTTCTTGTCATCCGGCCAGGCTTTCGATTTGAAGAATCGTTCACTAGATAAGGCCAGCGAATCCCAGAGTGAATATCCGCTTGCATTGAGCGTTACAGCCGCGACGCGCTCCGAGAGCAAGTCGGGAATCAAGACAGTTGGAACGGGTACCCTGGAATCGCGGAACAGTTCAGACGCGGAATTGAAGCAAATCAACTACGAGTGTGGCGTCAGCCTCTACAGCGTCGGGCACAACGTATACCCTGCGCGACCTGACGGGACGCACCAGGCCAAGATTCTAGCGCGTGAAGTGGATACCAATAAACTGCGCGAGTACACCTGCAAGTTCTAATTTCGAAAGTCCGGGGCTGGTGCCTCGGTCAACCCAGGACATACCCGTGCAGCCTGTCTCTGGCGAATTGATACGGGTGGGAGACGGAAGCCTTGGAAGAATTGGCGGGTGTCGCGAAGCCGGATACGCCGCTGGTCTGGTATCGAAAGCCCATCGCCAGCAGGTTCGACGCATCGAGATTTCGCCGACGAGTCGGTCGACCGCGAATTGATAAGGAAACAGAACGTTGGGTCTTGCAGATTGCGAAAGAAAATCCCAGTTGGGGCTGCGATCGCACCGTGGGAACCTTGGCAAATCTAGGTTTCCTTAGTTTTCGTTCATGGCGGTGGCTTGGATGGTCTTGATGCGCTGCTCGACGGCGGCGGCTTCGGGAATGCGGCCGAGGTTACGGAGCGCCTGAGCCTCACTTTTGAGGATGGAAAGAAGCTGGAAGCTATTCTCGCCCCACTGCTTTTCCAGCACGGAGAGGAGTTGGCGGTCGCAGGGCTCGGATTTTTCGGGTTTGCCCCAGGCATCGTAAACGCCGCAGAGAGTGGACAAAGGGAGAAGCAATCCCCCGCCATCCCGGCCAAATAAGGATTCATCGATCTTGACGGCGCGCAGGAGGACGGGTTCCGCCTGGTCAAACTGTTTCTGTACGAGATAAACGCGTGACAAGATCCGGAGGCTCTCCGCGACCCTGTCACTGGATTCTCCATAAGCCATTTCAGTGACTTTCACGGCGCGGGTATAGAACATCAGCGCCGAAGGATAATCGTGCTGGATAGTTGCATTCATGCCGAGGGACTGAATCGGCTGCGCAACCGCGGGAGACTGTGGACCGTAGAGCTCTTCGACCACCTGCAGTTCGCGCGAGTATGCGGCATTGGCAGCGGCAAAGTCCTGTCCCAAGTACTGGTTCCCAAGATGATCCAGGGCGGTAGCCAGCCGCTGGTCGTGAGGCTGGAGCTGCTCGGCAAGTTTTACCGCTTCCTTGTAATGCGCTTGGGCTTCATCAAAGTGGCTCTCGGAGGCGGCCTGGGCGCCAGCCTGCATGGCTTGGTCCAGTTTCTCGGTGAGATTCGGGGCCGCATTCGAAGCGTGGACGCGCGCTTCCAAGGATGCGGCCTCGGCGGATTTTCCTGAAGCTTTCAGAGAGGCAATGTGGGTCCGGAAGCGTTCCTGAGCGGTGGCGTATTCCTTCTTGGGATCGGGAGCATCGGCTCGGACGACCCTGTTACGGTAGTCGAGACTCGCATCGGCCAGCACGGCCTTATGATACTGATCGAGCGAGGCAACCCAATCACTCTTTTTCTCGTACGTGGCCGCGAGTTCCAACTGGATTCCGGATTGTTTAGGATCGAGAGCAAGAGATTGCTTGAATTCGGCAATGGCTGCATCGGGATTTCCCGAAGATAACAAAGCCCGGCCATAAAGTTCGTGCGTGAGCCAGTCACTCGGCTGGAGGTTTTCGGCATCCTCCAATTCCAGGAGCGCGTTGGCAAGGTCTTTTTTGGCGATGTAAGCCCTGCCTGCATTTCTGTGGGCATCGGCTGAATTTTCATCCAACTGCAGGGCAAGGCGATACTCCTTCAGCGCAGCGTCATAGTTTTTCTGGTCTTCGCGGACGGCACCAAGGCGAATGTGAGGTTCCGGGTCGGAGGGATCCAACTCTGCCGCTTTGCGATACTCCTGCGCGGCGCCCTCGAAATCCCAAGTGCTATGCAGGGCTCCTCCCAAGCAAATATGGCAAATCTCGGAATCTGGAGCCATGGCCTCTAATTCGCGGAATTCGACGACGGCTTGGGCGTAGAGTTTCATTTTAGCGAATGCCGAACCCAGACCTTGGCGCACCAGCAGGTTCTTTGGATCCAGGCGCTTGGCTTCGCGATACTCACGAATGGCGGAAGCGAAATCGTCCTTCGTGTAGTATGTGAGGCCCAGATTGTAGTGAGCATTCAGATCGTTCGGATTGAGCGCGATGGCTTTCTTATACTCCGCGATGGAACCGTCCAAGTCACCCTTATTGTAAAGCAGGAGTCCCAGGTCGTAGCGCACAGCCTGATAGTCCGGCTTGATGCGCAGCGCCTCCTTATACTCGACCACTGCGGCGTCAAATTTCCGCGCGCTTTCCAGGGCCAGCCCGGCGTTCTTGTGGGCTTCGGCGTTCTCCGGCGTTCGCGCCAGAGCGGCTTTGGCCTCGCGCAGCGATTCCTCTGCGTTTCCCAAGCGATAGAGCAGAAAACTGACCTTCGTGCGGGCCTCAGGAAAATCAGGATTCTCCTGCAGAACTTTTTCATAAATAGCAGCCGCCGTAGGCCACTTCTCTTGCCGACGAAGAAGTTCGCCCATGACGAAGCCTACTTCCAGGCCACCGTCGGATTGCAGGGCACCGTTAAGTTCCCCGACGGCTTCCTCGAACTGATTGTTTCGCATAAGCTTTCCGGCCATCGCAAGATGCTCGTGCAATTCAGAGGAAGATTTCTTCTCGGCGCTTCCGGAAGGGACACTGGTTTTTGCCTTGCTCAGTGCTGTCAGAACATGGACATCAGCGCCGGCGGTGGTGAGTTGGAAACGGTAAGTGTCATCGGGACGGAATGTCAAACCGCGCGATTCGATTTCACGAACGACGTTTTCACTGAGCACATTGCCGGCGACCAGAGCTAGTAATTCGCTGTCGGTGAGAGGCTTATTGTTTTCCTGAGAGTGTGCAAGCGTCGCGCAACCAAAGAAAATAAGAGTGATTGCTAGGTTTCGGCAAATGGAAGAAGCCATGGGTTCTCCTGGTGGACGTTCTGCAAGCTTATGGGAAACCATCGCCAGGAGTAGGAATCAACGAGGCAGCGGTCGCGGAACGAGTACCTGCCCGGATGGCCACTCCCGTGTCGTCATGAAGTGAACGGAGGCGGTATCGAAGTTTAGACGAAGCGGCCAGGCGCGAGGATATTTTGCGGGTCGCAGGCGGATTTTAGGCAGTGTCACGCAGAAATATTCGGGACGCACACAGCGCGCATCAGGGCGAAGTCAGGCAGTTCCAACTGAGATGGGGCCGAAGAATTTGTCTGGAGCCGGTTGGAAGCCGGCGCTAGAGAAAGAAAGAGGGGCACGACCGTGCTGCGCCCCTACATGGGAGCGGGCTGGATCGCGCCGAGAACGACAGCGGATATCCCGCTAGCGAAGTTTTGCGAAACGTCAATTCACGCCAGGTATTTGCGGCGCTGCGGCGGACTTGCATTGTTCTTCTATCAAAACGTGAGGAACTGTCGGGAATTGTCGGCAGCCGTGGGCAGGCAAATCGTTGAAACCAACAAAAACGCCCGTGCTTTGCGGATCGGAAGCGACTACGAATCGGCTGCTCGGATTTGCCAGGGAACTCGTTTTCGGAAACTGGCATCGCCTTCCCGTCGGCGGAAGTATGCGAAATGGTGCCAAGAGTTGATTATCGGTGATGAAAGAAAGAACGGGTAGCTGCGCAAGGATAATCATAACTCACCGACTTTCCTCTGGTTTGCGCACACTCCGGCAGGCTTTAGTTAAATTGGTTCTGTGGCTGCGAACCAGAAGGCCGGGTGTTCGAGTTCGCCTGGGCGTGCCACCTCCTTTTTTTTCTTTCACTTAACGGACGACCGCCTCTCGGCAGTGGGAGGAACGTCATGAATGAAAACGTGATACTTGTCTCGTGTCGTGCGAATTTGGATTCGAGCATGATATTGTCTCCTTGAACGAATGTTACGAGGGCGGATGGCATCCTAGGGAACCTAAAGAAAAATGACTTGCCTGAGTTTCAACAAAAATTGCGCGGCTTATTTATGGGGGAAAAGATTGGTTGTTTCTGTTCATGTTGTGTAGGTCTTGTAGGGAAATTTCTACGGTTCCTTTAGCGATTCAAAAAAAGGATAGGTCCAACCGCCGAAGTTTGGGTTGGTTGGTTAAAATGATCGATAATCAAGGCTTCTTCACAACGAGGTAGCAAAAACCTCATTCTGCAACCGACATCACATGATTGCGTCGATCCGATTCATGCGCCATGTCTCTACGCTACCCATCAGTGCAGCGCTGTTCGCCCTTGTCATGGCGTCTACCGCCGCGTTCGGCCAGTCCACCGCGGACCGGTTCGCCGGGTTGAAGCCGCGACCGGTGGGCCGGATCCAAGCCCACGGCACAGTCGGGTATGTCCCGCCGGTCGGCTGGAAAATACAAAACGGCGATCACGGAATCACCACTTTGACAGGCCCGCTTCCAAGCGAAGAGCGGCCATGCGAGATTTGGATGTTGCCACCGATGCAAGTTCAGCGCGAACTGGCAACCGAAGGTGCAGCATTGGTGGAGAGTTTGGCCGCCACCAAAAAATTCGGTGCGTACCGGGACGATCGTGGCCGCGACGTGAAGCTCTCCCGCGAGGACGGAATATCTGGAACCGGATGGGCGTACGCAGATCTCTCCGGGCAGTTGGGACATAGCGGAATAACCGTACGTGTGCTCATGGCCCAGATGGGCCGTTACGTGCTTCCGATCATTGGGTACTCCAGGACATGGAAGTGTCTTGGTAACCAGTCCATGCGCGACAACGACGTGTGGGCACTGCTGTTTCACAGTCTTCAACTACCCGGCTTTACCAAGGACTCTCCGCAGCTAGCCCAACAACTCATCGGCACCTGGTCCAGTGCGAGTGGCAGCGCAGGCAACAGCAACGTGTTTGCGAAAAATGGCCGCTTTGGCAGCGTTGCACTGTATCAGTCATATGCGCAGTCCTCAACGCCCGGCATGGTGTGGGAGATAAACCGCAGCTGGCAGGGAGATGGCCCTTATGAGGTACACGGGGATCGACTGCACACGCAAAACGCGAAGGGAAGCGAAACCGAAAGAGACGTAACGCGGCTTTTCAGCATCGTTCGTATGCCCAATGGCGAGAGGCCGGGCGAATTTGATTATGTCCTGCGGATGGTCCAGCGCTCTTGGGACGGGAGTCAGACCTGGGGGTTCAGCCCCAGCGGCAACTACGTCACCCATATGACCAAAGAGAAGCCAGCGGGACGCTAGACACAGGAGGAAAAGGATTGTGCGGGCTCCGATGCGATTGATTCCCCTCCAAAGTGCCCTCGAATGGCGCGGTTGAACACCTTACAGAGTAGGACGCCATGCAGCGTTCCCGCATGGACGCCGAACCCAATGATGTGGCTATATTGATCCATGACGACCAAGACCCAGTGGGTCCGCGACGTGGCCGACGCGCACCTGAATAGATCAATACTCCAGAGACTGTCTTTCATGTGGCCCAGGAAAGTCAGCCAGGAGGGGCCACCAGAATCCTGTCCCGGCCGGTAGTGACGGCGAGAATCCTGCGAACCACGTCTTTGTCGATTTGGATGTGGAACGCCAAGGCCATCTGTTGAGCGATTCGCGGACAGCCCCAGTTGGGTTTACGCTGCTTCATTTCGACGACCGCACGGATGAGTTCTGCGCAAGGAGAAGCTGTGAAATTTGTGGATGGAATTCCGATCTGGGGTGCGCCAGACGAGGGGGCGGTATCGCAAATCAAGACGTGTGCAAGGACTGCGGACAAGGTGGCGTTGATGGCCGACCACCATAAAGGATATGCGGTCCCCATCGGTGGAGTCGTGGCCTACCGCGATTCAATAAGCCCAAGTGGCGTCGGTTACGACATCGCGTGCGGGAACAAGGCCGTCTTGCTTGACATGCCGGGAACTTCGCTCCGCGCGGACATCAAGACAATCATGGATGAAGTATGGACCACGATTAGCTTTGGCGTTGGACGACGCAATGCGGAACGCGTCGATCATTCCTTATTTGATAGTGGTGCCTGGAAATGCCAGGCCGCCGCACCGCTGAAGGAAATGGCACGGCAGCAGTTAGGCACAGTGGGCAGTGGGAATCATTACGTCGATCTTTTCACCGATGAATTGGACCGCGTATGGATCGGCGTGCATTTTGGATCGCGCGGATTGGGACACAAGACGGCGACGTGGTTCCTGAAGCAGGCTGGAGCTAAAGATGGTATGGACGTTGAACCGTGCGTCATCTCTGCGGGCTCCGATCTAGGCGCACAATATATCGAGTGTATGAACCTGGCCGGACAATTTGCCTACGCCGGGCGCGACTGGGTGTGCGGGAAGGTGGCCAGCATTCTCGGCGCCCCTATTGTCGAGGAAGTTCACAACCATCATAACTTTGCCTGGCGCGAGACCCACGACGAGGAAGAATTGTGGGTCGTGCGCAAGGGAGCGACGCCTGCGTTTCCTGGCCAGAAGGGCTTCGTCGGCGGAACGATGGGCGAAACGTCTGTGATCCTTGAGGGCGTCGAGAACGAAGATGCGAAGTATTCGTTGTACAGCACCGTGCATGGTGCCGGTCGCGTCATGGGCAGGATGGAAGCGAAGGGTAAAGTAGACCGCAAGACTGGAGAGGTTAAACGGGCCGGAAGGGTGACGCAAGAGATGATGGACGGTTGGCTGATGCGCGCCAATGTCGAACTACGTGGAGGGGGCCTGGACGAATCGCCGGATTGTTACAAACGGCTGCCGGATGTGCTGGCGGAGCACGGCGACTCCATCAAGATTCTTCACACGCTTACGCCGGTGGGAGTTGCGATGGCAGGTGCAAACGAACACGACCCCTACAAAGACTGAGCCGCGCACTCAGTTCGGGCTTCTTGAATGTCGCCGATTTCCAAGGGCATTCGTGCGGACAGCGTCTTCGGGAGGGACACCGCAGCAAGGTTGGAGACGAGAAAAAGTCACGCACGCGGGCTTCCGGCCCGGCACTAAAGGCCCGTTTGAAGTTGCGCGACCCCCGCCGTGGATACCTTGACGTCGTCCTCGGAATTCCCGCCGCTAAAGGCAGCGATCAGATACCCGTTTTTCCCGCGAACGATCACACCCCCTTTCCATCCGAATTCCCCCGTCATAGGAGGGCGCACCTGGCTACCGCTGTCTTTCAGCGTATCCGCCATCTCTGCCACTTTGGCATAGGCAATACCGAGGAGGTTGGCCCCCTTGTCGTTCTGCGAAGGGTCGTCCTTAAGTCTGCCAACCACCGCCATTTTCGAGCTCCACGATTGGACTCTGTCGCCTTCGAAGTACGCCACGACGGCCACGCCACCGATTCGAAGTTGCTCTGCGCGTGCTCGCATGGCCAGTAGCGCCGAGTCCGCTAGACTATCGAAACGGTTAGCAACGGTGGGCCCGTTCAGGAAAGCCGGATCCATTTCTGCAATATCCACGCGAAAGCTGACCGAACCTGCCGTCGGAAAATCAGCCGGAACTTTTTGCGTCACCCGGCCAGTGGCTGCCCACTCCGTTCCTCGCTGAAACGTCGTGATAAATCCAACGCAGCTTAAGGCGATAACATCATGTCCCATCGTGGTATGAAAAACCCGACCCTTGCCGTAGTTCACAACGATGAGACTCGGCTCGTCATGTCCGGTGCCCTTGTTCTCTGGGTCAGAATGAGCGGTTGCAAGCACAGCCATATTTTCTCCAGGTCCACGGAGCGTTGCATAGAGCTCATCGGAGCCGTGCATCCACACGCGCGGCAACCCCTTCATAATCGGGTGTTGGAGTGTCTGCGTCACGACCTGATAAGGTAAACGAGCTCCGTGGGAGCCGGCGGGCCCGGGCGAATCGTCCGAGACCAGCTTGCCCTCCTTTAAATACCACAGCGGACCAGACTTTTCGGTGCGGCCTCTCCAACCCCCGACCCCGGTCATCCGGTTGAATGCCTGCCAACCGGGAAACGCATTATCTGCCCCATGGACGACTATTAGTCCTCCGCCCTTGTTTACAAATTGGTCCAACTGGGCCCGCAGGTCGGCCGGCCAGTCCGGAGCGTCGTAATTCAAAACGATTGCCTGATACCCGCTGAACTCAGGCTTGAAGTTGGTGAAGTCCTCACCAAACCGGGGAGATGTTGCGATGGAGACACGGAATAATCCCGTGTCCTCAAGTTCCTTTTTCAAAACGCGTGTGGTCAGTTGCCAGTCGTGGTATAGACCACCGCTCTGTCCATCCAGAAGCAGGACGCGTATCGGCTCGGCGTGCGAAGCCGTAGGTGGCGCGCAAAGCGCCGTCGTGTATTGTGTTGCCAAGAGAATGATGAACACGAATCTTTTCATGCTTTCTCTCCGTTTTAGAAAATCGCACTGCCGGCCGACACCCGGCAGACACACACAAAAACTGCTCCCTGGCAACCTTTCGAGACCGGCAATTGGAAGCTGTCAAATGTCATTTCGCCGTGAAATCCTATCATTACAAATTGCCGGAGCAGCTGGCTGAACAGCTCTTGGGCGAGGACGAGAAATGACACGATCGACTGCCGCGATCGCATCCCTGTGATACGTGATGATGCGTCGGTATATGGCGGCGAATCGCTGGCGGTTTGCGGAGTAGGCGCAATCGCCACAGAGCAGCTGAATTCGGATGCGAAACTGAACGGCCTGTGGTTGGTTGATTTCGCGCGCTTCCAGAATCTGTTTCGGGAGACCGTTTTGTGCGACACGGATCATGGTTGGGGCAAGATGTTCTGTGCTGATAGAGTTTGGGCGTTTTTCGCCGTGGAAGTGCCGCTAGTTTGCGCTTTCTTGCGCTCGTGGCTCATGCAACAATTCCGGCTTATAGTCCCGAGAAAACTTGATTTCGGCTAAGCCATCGGGGGCTAAAGACTCCGCTCTCATTCGTACCGGAGCGTCTGGATCGGATCGACCTTCGTCGCTCTCCGTGCAGGTATATAGCACGCTGCCAGCGCGACTCCCAAGAGCACAGCGGTCACGCTAGCAAAAGTCGCAAGGTCGGTTGGCGCAATTCCGAAGAGCAGGCTGGTCATCAGCCGCGTAAAAAAAAGCGCCAGCACAAGGCCCATGGCAACTCCTATGGCGATCATTCCCGCGCCCTGTTTCATCACCAGCCCGAGCACATCGCCTGTCTGCGCGCCCAGCACCATGCGCAATCCAAATTCTTTCGTCCGCCGTACCACCGAGTAGGACACCACTCCGTAGATCCCGACTGTCGCGATAGCCAGCGCGACAGCGGAGAACAGCGTCAGCAACAACGTCAGAAATCTTGGCCGCGCCTGCGCCCGTGAAAGGACGTCTTCCATCAGCCGCACATCCGCGAGCGGAAGCGACGAATCGATCTCGTTCAACCGCTGGCGAACTTCTCCCGCCAACGAGTGCGGATCGCCGCCCTGCGCCCGCATCACCACGTACATGTCCGTATAACCGGCCGCCGCCGGCTGCCGGTAGGGCAGATACAATTCGGTTCCCGCCGGCCGGTCGAGTCCGGCGTTCTTCACGTCGTCCACCACGCCGATGACGGTGCACCACGCCTTGGTTCCGCCCGGACGCGCGCGTCGCCCGACCGGGTTCTGATTCGGCCAGAAGGTCTTAGCCATGGCTTCGTTCACTATGATGACCTGCGGCGCGTCCGCCCCGTCGCGCTCGTCAAACAAACGGCCATCCATCAGCCGAATTCCCATGGTCGCAAAATAGTCTTTGCTCGCGGCCTGATAAAAATCCACGTTTTGTATCGGCCCGTCCTTGGTCATCACAAATCCTTCGATTTCTGTGTCGTTCATGTTCGGCGGACGCATCGGTGCCAGCCCGCTGACCAGCGCGGCCGATTGCACTCCCGGGAGACTCGTCAGCCGTGCGTCCAAGCGCGTCCAAAAATCTGTGATCTTTGCCGCGTCGGTGTACGTTCCGCTCGGCAGTGATACGTGCATCGTAATTACATTGTCGGGACGAAGCCCGGTGTGCACCTCTTGCAATTTCCAGAACGCCCGTAGCATCAAGCCGCAGCCGATGAGCAATACCAAGGCCATCGCTAGCTCGCCGGCCACCAGCGCCCGGCGGAAAAACTGCGCTCCCGCCGAGCCCGTCGTGCTCCCCGCCGTGTCTTTCAACGATTCGGAAATTCCGCTGACAATCAAGGGCGCAAGCGGGGCCAGACCAAAAAGCACTCCCGTAATCACGCTCGTCACCAGCGCAAACATCAGCACGTGCCAATCCATCGTGATTTCATCGGCGCGTGGTATTCCTCCCGCATTAGTGAGCTGAACCAGCCGCACTCCTGCAAACGACAGCGCCATGCCCAACAAGCCTCCGCAGAACGACAGCAGGATTCCTTCGGTCACAAATTGACGCGCTAGACGCGCCAGACTGGCTCCCAATGCGCCTCGGATTGCAATTTCTCTCCGCCGCGCCTCCGCTCGCGCCAGCAACAGATTAGCGACGTTCACGCTGGCGATCAGCAGTACGAACGCCACCGCTCCCAGCAGCATCAGCAATGCAGGCCGCACGCCCGAAACAACTTCCCCCTGCAACAGGAAACTGACGATCGTGTGATTCTTCGGGTCAAAGCTGTGCGTCTTCGGGGCCCGGTGCTCCCCATAAGACTGTACCAGGGCTGCTAGCTCACCCTGCGCTTGTGCCGCCGGTACGTCCGGTTTCAGTCGCCCCAGCAGATAATAATTGTGCCCACCGCGCTCACCCGGGTGGGCCGGGTCCAGCTGCAAAGCCGTCCAAACTTGTGCCGGATCCTGTTCGCCTGGCGGAAATTGAAATCCCTTAGGCATGACGCCAATTATCGTGCACTTCAATCCGTCCAGCCGCGTTTCGCGCCCCACGACATTTGGATCTCCGGCAAAGACAGCTTGCCAAGTGCCGAAAGATAAGTCCGCGACTACTGCGGCTCCCGGCACATCGTCCGATTGCGCAATCAAACGTCCCATGACTGGAGCCACGCCAATCGTCTCCAGCAGTCCACCGCTCAAATAGGCCGCGGTAACCCGGACAGGTTGCGTTTTGCCAGCAAGATTCGCTCCGCCCGTGACCCACGCATCCAGTGACGCCCAGGAGTGCGTGTCGCGCTTCAGGTCGATAAATTCCGGTCCGGAAATCCAGAACCGGTGCAACCCGCCGTTCGGAAACGTCGGAAACTCGCTGTACACCCGAACCAACTGCTCGGGATGCGAGTACGGCAGTGGCTGAAGCAGCACGGCGTTCACCACCGTACAAATCCCCGTCGTCGCTCCAATTCCAAGCATGAGGCATAGCACCGCCGCCGCCGTGAACCCCAAGTTTTTGCGCATCATCCGCAGCGCAAACTGCACGTCCTGCCGCATCGTTCCCATCGCGAACCTCCGCTGCCTGTGAATACGTTCGAATCGGGCTTATGTTTCCGCCCTTTGAAACTCTAAAGACAACAGACGGCCCAAACACGCCGTTGCTTCCCGCCTTAATTCCGAGTCTCTCCTGTCTCTTGCGAATTGATACGGTGGCAGTGAAACGATCGGATCCGCGAAACCCGCTGCAACTAAGAAGACAAACACCGGAAGGCTTCATTGAGTATTTGTGCCGATGTTGACCGTAAACGGCAGCGAGCAAGAGTCTTTGAAAAGTCAGGCTGCGGCTGGTGACCACGATAGCAGGGAAGTGGATGAAAAGAACCACCAAATGGCGCATCGAAGCAAGGTAGCGGGGCGGGGAATCCTGAGGAATCATGCGCGAATTAACAATTCGCCAACCACAAGCGCCAAGGGCAGAGCGGGTATAGCGGTGCTAGTTAGGGTTAGAGCGCCTTACACCACGGTCGCATTGTGTTCCCACGGGAGTCCGCGCTAACTTGCCCATTAGATTCGAGAATGACGGATCGTGGAGCGGAAGTATGGTACGACATAGCGTCCTGGCGCTGGCTTGCTGGATTGCATTTCTCATCCCGGAGGCACGAGCCCGAGAATCTGTTGTGTATGCGATATTGGCAATCGCAGCGCAGCCGGGCGCCGCTGTTTCCAAAACGCAAGTCTTCAAGACTGAGATTTTCGCGGTGGATCCCGAGACGGGAAAGCAGCGCTTGGTGTTCTCGGACGCGAACAGCCCTTTCTTCCTGCTAACGGGAGCCATCGCAGTGGCAGGAGGTAGGATTTTCGCCGATGGTATCGAGCGGAAAAGCCTCGCTAGTCCGGCCTTCTACCTTGGGCCCGAGGTTCTCTACGAGCTTTCGACGGATGGTTCGGGGCAAGCGCGTAAAGTCTTTGACATGGGAAGCGGCGAACAGCGCCTTGACTTCAACAACCTTTTCTTCAACTCCCTGGGTTCAAAGCTAGGCCACATCAGCTTTGTCGATGGGAATGCGTATCTCTTTATCCGTGACACGGAGACCGGAAAACTGCTGAGGAAGTCCGAACTCATCGGCTGGAGATTTGGTACGGGGGAGAATGTCGGCTGGATGCCGGACGACAAGCGCATTTTCTTTACGGAAGCGTTCCCTGGCGCAGGCCCGGAAGCCTTGTGGAGTACGCCGGGTTCGCTGGTGGGAACCTACGTGCTGGACGAAAACGGAGCCACCGTGGAACGGCTGGCGCCGGAAGTCGAGCTGCATCCGAAGATTGCGGGCATGCAGGCATCGGAGGAGTCCCCAGCCTATCTGATCGGGACACTGCCAGACGGTGGGCTTCTGCTCCACGACTATCAACGTGGCCCTGCCGGTGGTGGCGTGTATCTCTATGAGTTGGATCTAGCCAGGAAAACGCAAAAGATCTTTCCCTTGCAGGCGGAGGGCAAGGCGGACGCTTTTCATCTCTCCCGCTCCGGCGATCGGTTGGCCTTCGCCGGCATGCGAAAGCAATCCATGAAGCAGCTCCAGATTGCGGCGATATCCAGTGTGTGGCTTATGGAGTTGAAATCTGGCCAGCAGCGGAGATTGCTCTTCTTCCCGCCGCAACTCGAAACCCATGGCGTCGGCGGTCCCTGGATCAACTTGATCGGGTGGCTGGAGGACAAATGATGATCCCCCGACCCGTTATGGAATGGCCCGTAAAAGCAGCGCGCGAATTTTCATCTCTGGGACAATCCTGAATACGATTATCGCCTCGATACAGCATGTAGACTCTGGAGGGCGCGAACGCGAGTGCGCTTTGGAGCGCACGTGTATATAAGGACCAGCGGAAGTTGATTCGAGCAAGCGAGGATTATAGAGCGGTTTTTCGAAGTCGCTTTGTTTGCAAGGCAGCTTTTTTGAGCGGCTGACGATTTGATATCTTCAAGATTTGCCGCGAGTTCAATGGTCCCTGGGATTTCGCAATGTCATTCAAAACTCCCCGAAACCACATACACCCCGCGTCAGTATGGCTGGTTGCCGGATGAAGGAGGTACTCTTCAAAAGTTCCAACATCCATCGGAATTGCCATGGCATCGAGGTCGAACACGCTGGCGTACGCACGGATGAGTCGCTCCGGGATTACGGCAATGAGGTCAGATTGCGCGACCACATGCAAAGCCTGGAGGTAGTGAGGAACGCTTAGCGCCACGTTTCGCTCGTGGCCCTCGTCCCGAAGCCATTTGTCCACCGGATCTTCGGTGAACTCCCTTCCAACCACGGCAACATGCTTGGTTTTCAGAAACTCCTCTTGGCCGATAATCTGACTTGTGATCGGATGACCGCGTCTCACGGCGCACGCGTCGCGGTCGGTAAACAGGCGCTGCTGATAAAAGCCCTTGAAACAATTCGGGGCGCAGGCAATGGCTACATCCACGGCACGGCCAACTTCGAAGGGATCGAGTGTATTTCCCCCGCCAAGCTGAACTCGAATAGAGACGCTGGGAGCCTCGGCCTGCAGTCTTTTCAGCAGAGGGGGAAGTAATAGATCACCTGCGTAGTCAGACACGAACAATCGGAACGTGCGCGTACTACTGGCCGCGTCAAATTTATCGCTGATCAACAAATCTCGCACGCGAGAGAGCACGTCTTTCAGCGGATAGCGCAGAGCCTTACCTCGGGCCGTAAGTTGCATTTGCGGCCCAACGCGCACGAGCAGGGGATCTCCAAGAAGAGTGCGGAGCCTTTTCAGTGCATGGCTCATCGCAGGTTGTGAGAGGGCCACTCTGTCAGCCGCTCGCCCGACGCTGACCTCCTCAAGGAGCGATTCAAGAGCGATAAGGAGATTCAAATCCAGCGCAGCTAGATTCGTCATGTGAATGTCGCTTATCCACGCAATCGATTGCAAGAATATAGCCGGCGCGATGTACAGTCAATTCTGTAAATTCATTGTCCGGCTCCCTGCGGCTAAGTGCAACGAAGCCCTTGGGAGAGACTGCTCAAATTCACTTGGCTCTGACCGCAAGGCAGGATTGAATTCGGCTCGGATGGCAAGGTGGCGCCAGGAAGGAACTCGTCTGAAATGCAAACGAGGACAGTGCTGTTGCCGGTGCTTCTAGTTTCGTGGCTCGTCGGAAGCGTTGGCGTGCAGGAGAAACAACCCAACAAAGGAGAAACAAAGGAGATGTCAAATACTGGAAACTTTGAATTGCTTACTCCGAATACCATGCCTAAGGCGGTTGGCTATTCGCAGCTCGCGACGGTGACCGGTGGGACGATCGTATTCGTTGCCGGCCAAGTTGCAATGGATAAGTCTGGCAACGTTGTGGGCAAGGACGACTTCCGAGCCCAAGTTCAACAAGTCTTCGAAAACCTGAAGGCAGCGATTGGGGCCGCGGGCGGGACTTTCAACGACGTAATCAAATTGAATAGCTACTTCCTTGATCTGTCCCATTTACCTGAGTTCCGAGAGGTTCGGGACAAGTACGTGAGTCTCAGCAATCCGCCTGCTAGCACGGCAGTTCAGGTCCCTAAGCTATTTCGGTCCGAATTCCTCGTGGAAATTGAAGCTGTCGCGGTCGTCAAGAACAAGTGAAATCAGACGTTAGGGGATCATCCCACAATGGCGAAGGCCATAGCGCTCGGCGACATTCCGACGACGATGGGCGTTCCGGGAACGTTGGTCGAGGTGCGGATCGGGATGAGCAGATTCGGGCCTGCGGTCACGTAGAGCGTCTTGCCGTTTGGAGTTACGGCGAGGGTGAATGCCTGTGGAGGGACCGCAATGGGAGCTCCCGCTGTGTTGGAGGTCACCCGGATCGGCGTCACGGTATTGCCGCCAGAATTGAGGACGTAAAGCGTCCGTCCGTTGGGCGTGACAGCCATATCGAAGGGCTTGTGGCCCACCGGGATTGCGGGCAGGGCGGTATTACTCGCGGTGCGGATTGGCGTCACGGTGTCGTCGTCTGTGTTGGAGACATAGGCCATCTTGCCGTTCGGGGTGACAACGATGGCGGAAGGTTGGTTGCCGACCGGGATGGGCGGCCCTGGCGTGTTGGTCCGCACATGGATTGGCGTTACGGTGGCATCGTTTAAGTTGCCGACGTAAATCGTCTGGCCGTCCGGCGTGATAGCGGCCGAGTTGGGGAATCCGCCGACCGGGATGGCCAGCCCGGCGGTGTTGGTGGATACGCGGATCGGCGTGACGGTGTTGTCGCTGTCATTCACGGTGTAGACGGTTCTGCCGTCGGGCGTGATCACTATGCGGCTCGGCGAGTTGCCAACCGGGATCGGGGCCAGTGGGCTGTTGGTGGAGACGCGGATCGGGGTCACCGAGTTCGCGTTGGCGTTGCCGACGTAGACGGTCCTGCCGTTGGGTGTCACGACCAGAGCGAACGGTTCGTCGCCCACAGGTATTGGAGAGAGGGCCGTGTTAGTAGCCGTGCGGATCGGAGTTACGGTGTTGAGCACGCCGTTGGGCACGTAGACGGTCTTCCCATTGGGTGTCACCACGACGGACTGGGCTCCTCCCCCGATTACGATGGTTGAGCCGGCGATGCGGGTACGCGTATTTACTGGTGTCACCACGCCGGCGGCAATTGTACCCGACACCACGTATGCGACCACTGCGTCCATCGTAACCTCCCCATACTGACCTTCGGAGCTTGACGGGCGCGCCACGCGTACAGTCCGTCCTCAGATCTTTTGTAAGACAGATAGTGGCGTGATTCAACGGAGTTCTCGGCTCATCTGACTCTTGAGTTTAGGCGACGGATACTTGGTGTAGCAAGCGGGAGATTCATCAGCTAAGTCTGGTGGGGCCAGGTGGAGCGTACGATGCGTGAGCCAGAGGTCTAAATCGGGAATTCCGGTCAAATTAATAGCCGCTGACAGTGATAAACTTTTCCGTTTCACTGGAGGTCGGTATGACCGCTGGACGCTGTCTGATATCGTTCGTACTCGTCGTCATTGCCCAATTCTCGAGCGTGTCTTCGTCCGCGCAACAAAATCCGCAGAGCATCAACCCGAGCCTGTACTCCGCGATGCGTTGGCGTCTGCTCGGTCCCTACCGCGCTGGCCGTGTCACGGCCGTCGCCGGGATTTCCGGAGATCCCGCAGTCTATTACATGGGCACACCGGGAGGCGGAGTATGGAAGACGACCGATGGCGGACGCGTTTGGAATCCCATCTTCGATGATCAGCATGTCGCGTCCATCGGTGCCGTGGCTCTCGCGCCCTCCAATCCCAACATTATTTACGTCGGAACCGGCGAGCAGACGCTCGGTAACGGCGTGTACAAATCTACTGATGCAGGTGCTACGTGGATGCACATCGGGCTCGAGAAGACCCGCTACATTAGTTCTATTGTCGTCGATCCGCACAACTCCAATATTGTCATCGTCGGCGCTCTCGGCCATCCCGTGACCGGCGTCTCATCCGAACCCGCGGAACGCGGCGTTTTTAAATCCATTGACGGCGGCAAAACGTGGACACGCGCGCTTTCGAAAGACGAACTTGACGGCATCGCCGATATGTACGCGGACCCCGGGAATCCGCGAGAAATTTTTGCTTCGATGTGGCATCCGCGCGACCCTCTCTCTAGTCCGGGCGACAGCACCAAGCAAGACGGATGGATCTATAAATCTACGGATGAAGGTTCCACCTGGGACCAAGTTGCCGGTATGGGGCTGCCCTCCGAGCCGCTCGATCGGGTCGGACTGGCCATCGCTCCGGGCACCCGTGGCCGGCGGGTGTACGCCATCACCGGGCTGGGACTTTTTCGTACTGACGATGCCGGCGACACGTGGCGCAAAATCACCACCGACCCGCGCATCGTCGGCAACCGTTATATCAGCCGCGTCTACGTTGATCCGCGCAATCCCGACATCGTGCACGTGATGCAGACTTCCACCTATCGCTCGACCGACGGCGGCCAGATCTTCGCCGCTTTCAAAGGCGCACCGGGCGGCGACGACTATCACGTTCTATGGGTCGATCCGCAGAATACCAACCGCATGATTCTTGGAGTCGATCAAGGCGCCACCATCAGCATCGACGGAGGGAAGACGTGGAGTTCGTGGTACAACCAGCCGACGGGGCAGTTCTACCACGTCATCACCGACAATCAATTCCCGTACGTCGCCTATGCGCCACAGCAGGATAGCGGCACCGCCGCAGTCCCTAGCCGCAGCGATTACGGCGAGATCAGTTTTCGTGACTGGTTTTCCATTGGCGGCTTCGAGTTCGGCTACATCGCGCCCGATCCGCTGAACTCGAATATTGTTTACTCGGGTGGCTGGTACGGCAGCGTGGTGCGCTTCGACAAAACCACCGGACAGATTGTCCACGTCTTCGTTCCCGGAAGCCAGGACCGCACCTCGCAGATGCCGCCACTGGTTTTCTCGCCGCAGAACCCGCGAACGCTGTACTTTGGCACGCAATACGCGATGAAGACGACGAATAACGGCGATACCTGGCAGCGCATCAGTCCCGATCTCACCGTCCGTACGGGTGCACCAGCGACGGCTGAGAGCGGTGACGCCGGCGGACACGACCTGGAAGACGAGTCTTCGGGTCGCACCTCCGATGGAGATGAGAAGGATTCTGCGCTGGAACAAACTCCTCGTAGACGCATGGCGCTGACGGCGCTCTCGCCTTCGCCCATCGTTCCCGGCATGATCTGGGCCGGGACCGGCAACGGCATCATCCAAATGACCCGAGATGCCGGTAGTACCTGGCAGAACGTTTCGCCTCCCGATCTGAAAGCGGACACCATGGTGAGCATCATCGAGCCTTCACACTTCGATGCGAATGCCGCTTATGTCGCCATGATCAATTTTCGCGACGCGACCCCTTACGTTTATCGCACTAGGGACAGCGGCAAGTCCTGGCAAAAAATTACGGAAGGACTTGAGCCCAGCCCGATCGCCCGCGTGGTACGCGAAGATCCTCAGCGAAAAGGGCTTATTTATGCCGGCACGCAGAATGCCGTGTATGTTTCCTTCGACGACGGCGATCATTGGCAATCGCTGGAACTGAATCTGCCCACCGCGGACATACGCGATTTGGCGGTGCACAATAATGATCTTGTGGTCGCCACCTACGGACGCGCTCTTTGGGCGCTGGACGATCTCTCTCCACTGCGGCAAGCCAGCACGCAAATCGCCGGCTCGAATGCGTTTCTGCTACAACCCGCAACCGCTGTCCGCGTTCGCTGGGACAACGATCAGGAAACTCCCCTGCCTCCGGAAGTTCCCGCGGGACAGAATCCTCCCGACGGCGCGATGCTTTATTACTATTTGAAAGTAGCGCCATCGTCGCCGATCACGCTTGAAATCCATGACGCAAAAGGCACACTGGTCCGCCGTTTTTCGAGCGAGCCGCCGGCGCCCGACAAAACCATCAAGAACGTTCCCGATTATTGGTTCGCCCCGCTCGCAGGCATTCCGAAAAATCCGGGGCTCAATCGTTTCGTGTGGGACCTGCACTACGATCCACCTCCCACGCTGCAGTACAGCTACTACGGGAATACAGTCGATTATGTCGAATACACGATCTCGGGCCACGCCATCGCAGGCGATACCCCGCGCGAGCAGACACAAGGACCGCTCGCTGTTCCGGGCGAATATCAGGTTGTTCTGACAGTCGGCGATCAGAAATTGGCGCAGCCGCTCTTGCTCACACTCGATCCGCGCCTTCACGTTTCGCAATCGGACCTCGACCAGCAATTCGCAACAGCCCTGAAGATCGAGGCGGGATTAAAGTCGAGCTACCGCGTATTCGGCGAACTGACGGCGCTGAGCAAGGAAATTACGGAGCGCAAGAAGAACCTCGAATCCAACGCGCAAGCGAAAGAGGCGGCGGAAGCGATAAAAAATGTCGAGACGCAAGTCAACGCCATCCAGAGCGGCGCGCCCGCGTCGCCGGGGATCGGGCCGATCAATCGCGATCTCGCGCGCATGGCGTTCATGGTCGAAAGCGGTGACGCGGCTCCGTCCGGCGCCGTGCAATCGGTGATCCAGGAATCCTGCGGCGGACTTACAAAGCACCTGGCCGAATGGCGTGCGCTCGAGACGCACGTGCTCCCGGTGGTAAACGCCACGCTTGAAAAGTACAAGGTCGCTTTACTGCCGCTCGCAAGCACGGGCGCAGTGAAGACTGCGGACGATCCTCCCGGCGACGCCTGCCAACCGTAGTCAAAGAGGTCGATTGACTGCGGCACTCGCGTCCTAACCGTAAAGTCCGTGTTGTCAATCCTTTTATCGTGGAGAGGACCCGAGGGCGAATTCACAGTGTGTCAAAGTGTCGTAGTTCGTCGTGGAGGTAGCTCGCTACTTGGTGGTGCGCCATTTTGGCCACCAACAGGTTTTCCAGTTATGGCAGCTCTTCCCTATGGGCGTGGCGAAGCCTCTCGGATGTCCCTGAGCAGCAGAAATCGTCCGTATTCCAAGTCGGACCTTATTTCTGCAACAGTTCACTGGTCTCCTTGCACAGTGGCTATCCCGTGGCGCATAGCATAGTGAATTAGCTCGGCCAGAGAATGGAGGCCAAGCTTGAGCATGATCTTAGCTCGGTGCGTCTCAACGGTCCGGACGGTGATTCCCAGCCGCGGTGCGATCTCCTTATTGGCTTTCCCCTCTGCCAGGAGGCGGATGATTTCACTCTCGCGAGGGGTTATTCGGGCACCCGCCCGCTGCCCCTGCTGACGCTGGCTTCTTGCCTTGAGAAATCCATCCAGCACGATTTCGGATACTTTAGGAGTGAGGAAACGCTTGCCCTCAGAGACGGCTTTCACGGCTCTTGCCAGGCACTCAGTGAGATCGGATTTCAAAATGTACCCGAGAGCACCTGCATCCAATGCACGCTTCACCATCTGGTCCGACTCGTGCATCGTGAGTACCAGCACTTTGGTACTCGGAACTCCCTCCCGAATTTGACGTGCTACCTCGACTCCATCCAGTTCGGGCATGCCGATATCGACCACGACCACATCCGGTTTCAGCGCTATTGCCTTTTGTACGGCTTCACGGCCGTTCGCTGCCTCGCCGACGACCTTCCAGCCCTGTCGGGCCTGGATGACCACCTTTGCACCCTGCCGCACCAAAGCGTGGTCGTCAGCTATTAGAATGCGAAGTTTTTTCACGTTCGTTCTCCTCCGAGAGGCATGGTCACACGTACTGTTGTGCCGTGGTTAGTGGAATCAATATCAAGCCGCCCTCCGATCAGCTTCACTCGCTCCTGCATGCTAGGGATGCCTACACCAACTTGGAACCGCGGCTCCTCATTCCTTCTATGCACACCGGCGGAGACTCCGCTGCCAAGGTCGCTAATTTCCAGCGTGAAACCCGAGTTGCGATGAATTCGTATCTTGGCTCGCTGACTTCCCGAATGGCGCTGGATGTTGGTGAGGCCCTCTTGTACTACTCGGAATAAAGCCAACTCCACATCTCGTGCCATCCGTTCGAGACACGGTGACAGCTCCAATTCCACTTGGATCCCACTCCGCGTGGTGAAGCCCTGTACATAGTCACGGATCGCGTCGTCCAATCCAGCCTGATCCAACACCGGTGGGTGCAACAGGTAAGAGAGCGTGCGGACTTCACGAACGCAGTGGTCCGCCAACGCCTTACACTCGGAATGAAGCCTACGTGATTTTCTCTCGCCCGAAGGGATTGAAACCCGCAGTTGACTAAGCATGGTTGCCAAAGCGACGAGGTCTTGGCCCGTGGAGTCGTGCAAATCCCTGGCGATTCGCCGTCGCTCCTCGTCCTGCAAACGCAAAAGCTGGCCTGAAAGCCGCCTTAGCTCCTCTTCAGCCCGCTTGCGCTCGCCAATGTCTCGAAGGAAGCCGGTAAAGATATGGCGGCCCTCCTTATTGACTTCTCCGAAGGACACATCCACAGGAAATTCCTCTCCGTTCTTTCGCAATCCAACTAACTCTGTTCCCTGCCACTTGATGTGCCGTTGACCGGTCGTGAGATAGCGTTTTAGACCTGCTTTGTGCAGCTTGCGGATGAACTCTGGCATTAGCATCGTCAGTGACTGTCCAACCAATTCAGAGGATTCGTAACCGAAGATCAGGGTGGTTGCGGGATTTACAAAAAGGATTTGACTGTCCTCGTCGATGCCCACGACGGCATCGGTCGCGGTCTCGACGACTATGCGGTGTTGTTCCTCGATCTGCCGGTGCGCATCCTCCGCCCGTTTGAGATCTTCGATATCGGTGTTCGTCCCGTACCATCTGACGATCCGTCCGCCAGCATCGCGCAGGGGCACGCCCCGCGCTAGAAACCATCGATACTGCCCGTCGGCTCCGCGGCTCCGTACTTCCTGCTCGTAGGGCGTCCCATTTGTCACCGCCTCCTGCCAGGCTCTTATCACTCGCTCCCGGACGTCGGGATGAAGGATGCTCTGCAAGCCATCAACTTGCAATTGTTCCAGCTCGAGTCCCATGTAAGAGCGCCAAAGCTCGTTGCAATAGTCAATTTTGCCGTCAGGCGGGCTGGTCCAGATCTGCTGCGGGATCGCTTCAATAAGCGCCCGCGACTGCATTTCCGCCCGCTTCCGATCTTCGATGTCGTTGGTCGTTGCGTACCATTTAGCGATGCTGCCCCGCTCATCCCACAGCGGCACGGCGCGAGTCAGGAACCAGCGATATTCCCCGTCCGCCCGGCGGAACCGCGTCTCGTGCTCAAAAGGCTGCCCAACTGCCAAGGCCGTCCGCCAGACGTGCATGTACGTGGCACGGTCTTCGGGATGAATTGCGACCATCCAACCCCAACCAAGCGCCTCGTCAAGCGATAGACCAGAGTAATCCAGCCAAGGCTGACTCAAGAAGTCCCGGGAGCCGTCCGGCAGGGCACTCCACAACAGCCCGGGAATTGTGTTGATGACCAGCCGAAGGCGATCTTCGGCTTGCTTGCGATCGGTAATATCCACGAAAGCGCCGATTGCGCCGCGTGCTTTGCCATCCTCGCCAAACAGAGGCACTGCATTGCCGATCATGTGATGCTCGGTACCTTCCTTCAAGAGCAATGTAAAGGACGATCCGAACACAGGCATTCCGGTAGCAGCAGCCCGCTGTAACGGCAACTCCTCCGTGGCAATCTCAACCCCATCGCGCACCAATCGGAACGGAGGAGTTTCAATCGCAGACACATTTCTCGAGAAATTGGCGCCAATTGGGAGGCAATACAGTTGATACCCGGCGCGATTGGCGGTTACGTACTTGCATTCGGCATCCCTGGCAATAAGGATCGGAATCGGCGCGGCATCGAGCAAAGTCTCGAGCTCTTTCACCCTGGCGCGCTCGCGCGCTTCACTCTCTCGCAATGCCTCTATTGTTCTTCTGCGCTCGGTAACAAGCGCTGCCAGAACCATGAAAGGTGATGCAGTGAAGAATAAGAACACTTGAAGCGACGACACGTTATTCAGAGGTCCCGGTTCGATGAATGGACCTCGGCCGTGGGTCACGCCCCAAATCGCCAGAAAAGCAATCACAATCACCGAAGTGCTGACCCCCGTCGATCCGAAACGCAAAGCGGACCACAGTAGAAACGGCACCAGCGAATAAAAGAGCGTTTGAGGGCTGATTCTTTCAGGGCCGACGAAGGTGAGATATCCGAAAAAAATCAATGCCGCGAACAGTGCTGCTGCCTCCAGGTAATGTGCGCGTGCTCTCCGGGTCCCTGCCGGTGCTTTGGTAACCCAACCCAAAATTGCCGGCAGCAGAGTGAGGTATACTATGGCATCCGAAAAAAAACTGATCCTCCAATTTGTCCAATAGTCGCTACTTTCGGCGAACGCCCCGACAGAGGCTCCAGTTAATGGCGTGAGAAATACAGCAAAGAATGAGAACTTAGCCAGGGCCCTTACGCTGTCCAACCGGGGAACACCGTCGAAGAAGTAGGTAAGACAGAACGCGGCGGTGAGGACTTCAAGCGTATCGCCCAGAATGAGCACAGAAGTCGTACGAATCGTCAAGCCCGTTTGCAGGTCATAGAGGACGTTCGCTGCAAGGGCGGTTGCCATAAGTACTGGCCACGTCCTCCGCGGCACCAGCACTAACACTGACACCAAGAGCACGTTGCCCAGCCAAAGCGGCCAGTCCGCCTGGGCACTAATGAGTGCGCTTCCGAATAGTTTGGCGGAGAGGTAGGACAGCACCGCCATACCGCAGGCTAGAACCACTGTGCGAAGTATGGACTTCTTATTCGCTGTTTTCGTCGATTGGGGGCTGCCTCCGGTTTCCATGGCATACCTCTTTTGCAGCAGAATTGCTTAGCGGCGAGCTTGGATCGCGAGCGAGCGGCTGTTCGATGTTCGGTCTTCCGAGAAACGCGATTCTTGGCACTATTTTTCTTTGACTAAGCACCAATACGCGAGCCTGGTTCGAGTAGCAGAGCATCGCTGTCGACACACAAGCACACCGTCGGTCCCAAACGTGACGCGCGCTGGGGAAAAGCAGAGGACAAGAAGCTCGCCGACGCAATGCCGGTGTAGTGCAACAGAGCGATCGCGGCGGTCATCACCGCGGCGCTGGTTTCCTTGGCCCACGGCCGCCGAGACTCCTCGTGAAAGGTCAAGGCAACCTTCAGCGCCGCCAGGGAAGCAACAACTGCAATTACGGCCGACAGTCCCAGTAGGAGGGGGTTGCCATGGGGTGTTGCCGGGAATCGCATAACAGCCATGCCGAGGCAAAGCATCGCCGCAATACCACTACCCATCACCAGGTTGCCGGCCAGCTCCTCTCGCCGAATGAACCTCGCCCCGCTTGCTATTTCCAAGCCAATGACAGGCGCGAGAATCGTGACCAACAGGGGAAGCAAAACGGTACGCACGTCATAGCGAACAGGAATTGGAAATGTGAAGGCCAGCATGCTCACAAAGGACCTCGACCAGATCCCAACCCCCATCAAGATTGCCCCAACTGCCAACCCCGCCCGACGGACTGCTCCTCTCCCAACCACGACGCGGACCGCGAGATCGAGGGCAACATAGGAGGCCAAGATGGCGAAGCGAAAAGAGAGCGCGATCAAGCGAAGGTCGTAAAAACCCGCAAGAGGTGCCCCAGTCTGATTCATGGTGCCCTCCTCCTGATGGTGCATGGGGTGCACATCGGACGGTCACCGCAATTGAGACAGTCAGGGACGATTCCATCAACTACCAGGAAAACTGGAATGCGCGACCGTTAGTATACACAGATTTACGTACGCAGTCTGCGCTACGAGTAAGAGAACAACCACTGAGATGGTTCGGTAGTGAATCGCATCATGTATTCAGCGGTATTGACCAGCCGCCCCGAACGAATGAATATTGTGCTCGGACTATAAACGAGATAAGAACGAGATAAGAAAGTTGGAAAGAATGGAAGACCACGCGGACCGTCTACGCGCGGCGTTGTCCAGCGAGCGCAACCTCGACGGGTTGATCGGTGAATCCGCTCCGATCGGTCGGCTCTCTGAACTGATCGGAAAGATTGGCCTGCGTAATTCCCCAGCTCTCCTAGTTGGCGAGACTGGTACAGAAAAGAAGTGCTAGCGCGAGCCGTTTACTTCACGGGATTGCGCCGTGAGCAGGCGCCTGTCAACGTGGATTGTTCAGCACTGTCTCCCACGCTAATCGAGTCCGAACTGTTCGGACATGTCAAAGGCGCTTTCACGGGTGCAGACCGCTCGAAGCTGGGTCTGCTCCAAGCCGCTAACGAGGGAGCGATCTTTCTCGACGAGATCGGTGAATTACCACTTTTCTTGCAGGTCAAGTTGTTACGTGCTCTGCAAGCAAAGGAGGTAAGGCCGGTCGGGTCCATACAGAGAATTCCAATTAACGGGCGGGTCATTGCCGTAACAAATCAAGACCGCGAAGCGGAGGTCCGGGCGGGGACGTTTCTCCAGGACTTGTATTTCCGTTTGAACTTTGTACAAATCAAGCAGCCCGCGCTGCGGCGGCACAAGGCCGACATCCCATTGCTGGTGGCCCACTTTTTGGAGAGATTTTCAGACCCTCTGCAGCCGGTCCATGCGATCTCAGATGACGCACTGCGGCGGTTAATAGCCTACGATTGGCCAGGCAATGTCCGCGAACTCGAAAACGCTATCGAAAGTACTGTGGCTTCAAGTTCGGACAGCGTTCTAGCCGCAGTTGACCTGGCTTCGGTCCCCTATCGTGCATCGGATTGGCATCCTCCCGATAGCAGCGAACTCGTCCCCTTGGAGGAAATCGGGCGTCGCGCCGCCCGGCTCGCTCAGCGGGAAACCGGAGGAGAAAAGCTCGCCGCCGCACGTCTGCCCGGTATTGGGAAGACGACCCTCTATCGCAAGCTCAAGGACTACGCCGGGCCTCCTAAGCCAACAGACCACCAGGGTATGCGAGGGGACCATTAGTCAATGGAAGATAAACTCAATAAACGTGCTCTTACGAAGGCGGACGCTGAGAGCGTAGAACTGGCAAGGATCTTGCTGGACTCCACGGGAGAAGGTATCTACGCGTTGGACCTGCTGGGTAACTGTACGTTTTGCAATTCTGCGTGTCTGCGATTGCTCGGATACCGAGACGCAGACGAGCTCGTCGGTAAGAACATGCACAGCATAATGCATCACACTCGCCGGGATGGCACGCCTTATCCGAGCGACGATTGCCGTATTTACTCAGCTTTTCTCCGAGGCGAGGGCAGTCACGTGGACGACGAAGTCCTCTGGCGCGCTGACGGAACGAGCTTCCCAGTTGAGTATCGCTCCTTTCCAGTGCGTGAGAGCAACTGTCTGATCGGTGCGCTGGTAATTTTCGTCGACATCACCGAACGCAGAAGAGCACAGCACGCATTACAGCAAAGTGAGGAAATGTTTCGTGAACTAGCGGAAAACATCCAGGAGATCGTTTTTATCGTAACGCCAGATCCGCCGAGCACGGTTTACATCAGCCCGGCTTACGAGGAATTGTTTGGAAGGCAGGGTCAGGAGCTCTATGACCGTGCCGATGCCTGGATTGACTCGGTTCACCCAGAAGATCGCCGTCATGTTCGAAATGTTTTTCAACAATTCATGCAAGGTGTCGCAACGGCCATGGAGTGCCGGTTAATTCGCCCCGATGGATCAGCCCGCAGGATTCAAGTTCGTAGCTTTCCCGTTCACGACTCGCAGGGCAAGTTATACAGAATTGCAAATATTGTTGAAAATATTACCGACAAGTATAGAATACTCGAAGAACTAGAAATCGCCAAAGCAGCTGCGGAAACGGCAAGCCGGGCAAAGAGTGAATTCCTCGCGAACATGAGTTACGTAATGAGAACGCCTATCAACGGCATTCTTGGAATAACCGACGTCGTACTTGACACGAATTTAACCCCAGAGCAGGCCGAATACCTTCAAACGGTAAAGACTTTTGCCGACTCACTGCTGACGATTATCGACGACATCCTGGATTTTTCGAAGATCGAGGCTGGCAAATTGGAAATGAGTGCTGTCAATTTCGATCTACGAAAGAGCCTCGAAGAGGTGATGAAAGTGCTCTCGTTCAAGGCTCATAGCAAAGACCTTGAGCTCGTCCTGAGAATACACCCCAGTGTGCCCACGTCGGTGATAGGTGATCCCACGCTGCTGCGACAGATTCTTATTAATTTGGTGGGAAACGCCCTTAAGTTCAGTGAGCGGGGGGAAATTGTGGTTGAGGTCCGGAGAGAGATGGAACGTGAGGATCATTCCACTAGTTTCTATTTTAGCGTCAGAGATACGGGCATCGGAATTCCACACGAAAAGCAGCAGTCGATTTTCGATGCATTTTCGCAAACGGATTCGTCGTCGACACCCAGGTTTGGGGGTGCCGGACTCGGACTCGCCATCTCAAATCGATTAGTTCAACTGCTGGGTGGCCGAATTTGGGTCGAAAGCGAATATGGACATGGCTCTACGTTTCACTTCAGCGTTCGGTTGCAGATCGGGTCATAGACTGGTTAACGACACTATCGAACAAAATGGTCTAACCGATATTGATGAACCAGAATGGTGAACGCGGGAGGGGTGAAATGATCAAACCTGTGCGGGAGCGGCGTTGTTGTCGGTTGCAATCAGTGCATCTCGTTCGCGTTCGAGAATGTGCCGTACCAGCAGGTCGGGAGTTCGAGTCCCCCCGGGCGCGCCACCTCCTTCATTTTCTTTCACCTACGGACGACCGCTTCCTGCGATATCTCGGAAGTGGGAGGAACGTCATGAAAACGAAATACTTTCCCCTGCCGTAGACTCGCTTGTGGGCTTTTTCCAGATTCTGCCGCACCTGCTACCTCTAGAAACTTTCCGGCTGTTTATTCACCTTTCAGCGCTGCACAATCATTTCGAGTCTTAACTCGAACCATTCTTGCAGTGCGGGGACATCACGAAAAGTTTTAGACTCTAAATCTCCGGGAACGGTCATCCAATAGACGGTCGCGCTTTTTGTCAGACTGTCGATGCACATACGTTGATGTGTCTCCCTGACACTGTCCGCTGCGTTTCTCCTGAGCCACAGGACAGTACCTCCCCCGGATTCATTGAGCTCAACGAAGCCGCACTTACGCGCGGCTGTTTGAAACGTCTGCAGTCTCTCCATGGTCTTTCCTTCCGTGCCGATTTGTACCTGCCTTGCTGAACTCGGAAAGGATCTCTCTTCCGGAAACGTGTTGTTGTGCATTAGGGAACACAGGTACTACATTGGTACTGCAGGAAGAAAACGAAGTTCCAACTGAAAGAGTGCCGTCAAGACTCTGCACGAGGTCCGCATGATTGTCTCCGTGGACGTGAACTCGTGAAATCGGACATCATGTGGTTTTGGATCCGATTCCACCTGTCAGATGTGCGCTTCCATGTGGGATATCCTCTCAGAACGGCTCGGCCATGTAGAGGGCGGTCTATTGCCAGCACGCTGAACAGTTCACGGTAGAGTTCAGCAAACCGAATGGTCATAATGCGAAGTATGAACAATCTGTTCGGGTTCCGGGACGCGCTGACATCCTTGGCTCTCCTCTTGGTTCTGCCCGCGGTCTATCCAGCGCGTAAGACGCATCGCTTCCAGGTTTCTGCCCCTGCTCTGCGGTCCACGCGCATCATCGATGTTGAGCCTGCGTTGGGGCCGCAGCCGCCGTGCGGAAAGGAATCCATCCCAGCCTATCCGCGTCTGGATGATCCGGCCATTGTGAAATCGTGGAGCGAATCTGATTTCGGCCGCAACTGGAGACCGCCTGTGTGCACCGGTTGGGCTGCGGTGGGCTTTACGACGTTGGTAACAACAGTCGCGCGATTTCGTCACGTCACAGAAGCCGAAGGCTTGCTTCGCCGCATCGGGGCAATTTCAGAACTCGCGGGGCTGCGCTACTGGTCTACCACTCACAAGCGATGGCAAACCCTGGTTGTGGACGCCTATGCTCTGACGGCCTTGCAACCTGATAAACGCCGAGAAGACTTCACGCCCGACGAAATGAAAGTCGGCAACGTACTGTACTTTGAACAGGTCGATAACCTTTCTGGCAAGGCCATCTACCGAATGCACATTGCGGAGGCTTCGGCGGACCGCCTGGTCATCGATGTCGAGAACGTCAGCACGATGCGCTATCTCTTCATACCAATCTTTCATCCAGGTGAGACGCAGTCGATCTGCTTTTTGGATCGCGAATCGGATAACGTGTGGCGCTACTACAGCATCGTGCGCACGGGAAAAAGTGCGAACCGGCTGATCGCCGGGAATGAATCTTCCGCGGTCAACCGGGCCGTTGCGTTCTATCGCCACTTAGTCGGAATTCCCACAGACCAAGAGCCGCCCGCGGCGCGATGATGGAAAGAGTTGCAACGGGGGATTTTTTTCCCCCGAAAGTCATGTGTCCCGTAACTGCGGGGGGCACGGAGGCTGACCAATCGGTCTCTGGGCCAGAAACGCCCGTCTCCTCCTTCGTTTCCGTGAAGAATTTCACGTCGAAGATATGCAGCAATTTCGTAAAATTCTGTGCCATGGCGAAGTGGCATACAATATTGGTCGTCAATGGACAGATCGGCTCGCCAATGGTACTTGAAAGAGGCGAAGAACGGACGCCGAAGCAGGAAGACGGGGTTGGGGTTGCACTGGCGGATGCGCGAGAACACAGCTGCAAACTTAACTCTGATACTCCTGGCGTAACTCCATATCTATGTAGCCCTGATGCTCATTGCCACCGGGCTCACCATCGGATTCGTGAATTGCTCACGAAAAGTTTGAACGGGTAAACTCAGAACGAGACTCAAGGAGAAGAACCATGCGCAACATGCGCAACACGGCTTGGGCTGGCGCATTTCTGACGATGGCCTGTTTGTTAAGCGTCCGCGTCAACGCGCAGCAGCCGGCGCACGCAGCAGCAACTGCGAACTCCACGACACCGACGATCGACCAGTCGCTGGAGATGCAAGGCGCATTCAACCCGGAGATTTCGCCCGATGGAAAGCGTGTGGTCTACGAAGTTTCCCGGACGAATTGGGACGACAATGCCTTCGAGCGCGATTTGTGGATCGTAGCTACGGAGGGAGGCGAAGGGCACCAACTGACGGCATCCAAGAAATCGAGCACGAATGCCGCGTGGTCTCCCGACAGCAAGTGGATCGCGTTCCTATCCGACAGGCCGGGACAGATTTCTGGGACACCTGAAGGCAAAAAGCAGGTTTATATAATTGCGGCAGACGGCGGTGAAGCGCGTCAGCTTACGAAGGTGGAAACCGGAGTGAACAACCTTGCATGGTCCATGGACCCCAAGAAATTGGCATTCTCCGCGGAAGACCCCGAGCCGAAAGCGATAAAAGACCGCAAGGAGAAGTATGGCGAGTACGAGGTCGTCCACGCCGACTACAACATGTCTCATTTGTGGACGCTGGAGATTCCCGCGGACGAGACAGCAGCAGTTCCCGAACCGAAGCGGCTTACCGAGGGAGCGGCGTTTAGCGTGGGCGAATTTGCATGGTCTCCAGACGGAACGCGCATCGCCTTCACCGCGCAGCGCGATCCTGATTTGATTTCGTCGGAGACGGCGGACATCTACGTGGTGACTGTAAACGGCGGAAAAATAAAAAAGATCGTGAATACGCCAGGCCCGGACAGGAATCCAAAGTGGTCGCCCGACGGAAAACAAATCGCTTTCGAAACAGCGGCCGGTTCGAAGTATTTTTTCTACACGAATGTGAAAATTGCAGTGGTCGACGTGGACGGAGGCGCGCCGCGAGTCTTGACCGATGCATTTGATGAAGATCCAGGGCTGATCGCGTGGGCTGCGGATGGCATCTATTTCGCTGCAGAGCAGAAGTCATACGCGCACTTGTTCCGGCTGAATCCCGATACGAAAGTGGTTGAAAAGCTGAGCGCGCCGGAACATCTCGCAGCGTTTTCGTTTTCTTTTTCAAAGGACTCTAAACAAGCGGCCTACCGCGCGGCGCTTGAAAATGAATATCCGGAGATATTCACGGCGAGTGTGGGGCCGTGGCAAGCAAACAAGCTCACTGCCCTGGGCGATCAACTAAAGAGATTCACAGTTGCGCGTCGCGAAATGATTTCGTGGAAGGCGGGCGATGGAACGTTGATCGAAGGTGTCCTGCTGAAGCCGCCCGACTTCGATCCAAAAAAGAAATATCCCCTGCTTGTGGTGATTCATGGTGGACCAACTGGCGTGGATCAGCCGATTCTGAATGCGGACCGTTACTATCCGCTGGAGCGCTTCGTCGCGAAGGGCGCACTGATTCTGCGGCCGAATTACAGAGGTTCGGCAGGATACGGCGAGAAATTCCGCGCGCTGAACGTGAGGAATCTGGGAGTAGGCGATTACTCCGACGTGATTTCGGGCGTAGACGCCTTGATCGCGAAAGGCTTTGTCGACAAGGACCGCGTGGGCTCCATGGGCTGGAGCGAGGGCGGATACATTTCGGCGTTCATCACGGCATCGAGCGACCGTTTCAAGGCCGTTTCCGTAGGAGCGGGGATTTCCGACTGGATGACCTACTACGTGAACACGGACATCACGCCGTTCACGCGGCAGTACTTACATGCGACGCCGTGGGACGATCCAGAAATTTATAAGAAGACTTCGCCGATTACATACGTCGCGAAGGCCAAGACGCCGACGCTAATCCAGCATGGGGAAAACGACCGGCGCGTGCCCATCCCGAACGGTTATGAACTGCGACAGGCGCTGGAAGACCACGGCGTGCCGGTGAAGATGGTGGTGTACAAGGGATTTGGCCACGGAATCACGAAGCCGAAGCAGCAGCGCGCGGTGATGGAAGAAAATGAAAAATGGTTTGCCAAATATATCTGGGATGAAGAACCCGCGTCCGCGCCGCCGGTGAAGCCCGATAAACCGGAGAAATCTGAAAAATAATAAGCCGAGAGGAACAGAACTTGTCCGGACACCGCGTTAATCACTAACAATTTGTATTCGGGACGATGCTCGTGTCCAGGTGTTCTGCAGCAATTCCGTTTGATACTTCGGAGCGAGCGCAGAGGCCTTCGCCTTGAACTCTGCTTGTGCAGCTGCATCCAACTCTGGCGGAGGCATTGTGCGTGTTGCAACCGATACGCCAATCTCCACGAAGAATTGCTCCTGACCAGCGGGGGAACAGATGCAAAGCATTCTCGCGGGCCGGGTTGATGAATTGTGAAACAGGTGAGGAGCCTTTGCCGGGATATTGATGGTCTCACCCGCTCGTACAACTTGGTTTGCGCCGCGAAATACAAAGTCGAGTTCGCCTTCGAGCAGAGTGAAAGTTTCTTCGAAATCGTGACGGTGAGGAGGCGGCCCTCCACCGGGAGGAACGTACATATCGATCAGACAAAACCTGCCAGCCGTTTCCTTTCCCGTGAGAAGAATCGTGTAGGTATCCCCCATTACTCCAATGTGACGGATGTTCGGATCTGTGTCCGGCCGTACAGTCGCAAGCTTGCGTAGCGGGTCGTCTGACGGGATTGCAAAAACGTGTTGCATGGCTGAATTTAATTGGTCGGCCATTCTTCGCTCCTCATATCTCTTTCCCCGCTTGACGCACCGCTACTCCCATCATGTGACAACGTCCAAGTCGGGTTGATTCTTGCTATATAGTCGCGCCAGTTGGGCCACAAAGTGATCGAGGTTCTTCTGGTCAGCGCGCGTATGGCGTTTGTGAATGCTGCACGGACGGGGGTTGACGAAATCTTATGGTGAGCGGCTGAGAAGGCGTTTGAAGTTACAGAAGAGCTGTAGGCAAGGCAGGATACGAAGATGGTGCGGTCGCAGTCCTGCTCTTGATGCGTGCGTCCGATCCATCTCTGAAATTCCAACGCTTGTGATTGACTCTCACCGATGCTATGTCATCAGCTGCAAAAGGAATTTCTTCGTGACCTCGGACCTCTATGATGCAGCCCTCACTGGTGGAGACCTGGTCGAACGATCTGCCGTCCTTGAGTTCCACCGAGACAACCTGATAACCGATGCCGGTTTCCGTGTCTCGTTTGAGAGGATCGACAAGCCCAGCGGGAATTTGAATTAAGCGTTTCATTGCACACCAAGGCGCAGAAAGAATAAGGCGGAATGGGCGCAGCGCCCTTTCAAACTAGGCGTGGGCCGAACTGACCTTGGCCGGTCCCGCGGTAATTATTGAGATTTGGTCACCACTCTCATTGCAGTAGATGAGATACTCGCCTGGATTCGTTACACCTAGTTCTGCGACTCGTACTTTTGCACGGTCGAGGGCCGTTTCCGTTTCCACCCAAAGTGGTTGATCGTCGCTGCCAACTCGAAAAATTTCGAATGGTTCAACCATGCTTGGATACTAGCGGTCTGCGTGGAGCCAGTCTGTCCATAAATGCACAGTGTATTCAGTATCCTAATTAACCTTCCGCCGCCCGGACTGTGCCTCTCGAAAACCTCGAAACATCTGAGCGGATGGAGCTTATACTCCTTCCTGGTTCTCGCCGATGGCAATTCTCTCGACACTTTTCGCAACTCTGTCTTCGATCTTCCATTCGCGTGCTGCCCTCGAGCTGGAGGAACCTGGTTCTGATGACGGGAAAAAAGCGCCGGCGGGACCTTCCTGCCGGCGCCGGGTTAGACGCGCGAGGTGCTTAGACTACGTTAGCGGTCGTGATCACCCCGTCATGGTGATCAATCAAAGTCGAACAGATCGAACAAGTCGCTGATGGCCGGCATGTTGCGCGGCACGTAGGAGTGGTCGCCCTGGACGGGATTGGCCAGATTATCGCGGCTGCGGTCGCTCAGCTTAGTGTCCAGCATCCAGTTCCGTTCAACAAACTTCACGAAAGAGGAATGCTCGCTATAGACGTGGCTGATATGACCGCCCGTCGAGAAGGGCGAAACGGCGATCATCGGAATACGGGGGCCGGTCCCGAAGAAATCGACCGGCTGGATAAAGCCTGAGTCGTAGAAGCCGCCGCCCTCGTCAACGGTGACGAAGATCGCGGTCTCGGCCCATTGCTTCGGGTTGCTTTGCGCGAGTTCGATGATGTTTCGGGCGAAGGCCTCGAAGAGGCCCCATTTTGAGGAGGCGGGGTGGCCGTCCATGACGCCGTCCGGCTTCACATAGGAGACCGCCGGGAGGGTGCCATTCACGAGATCGCTGAAGAGATCGGTGACATCCCGCATGTGATCCGCAACCATGCTCGGATAGGCCGACTCATACTCGAACGGGTTGCAGATATTGCAATAGAGCCCGTCCAATGGGCCGCCCGTTCCGCTGGCATTGAAGGCGCCGCCATAATATTTCCAGGGAATATTGTGGGCGGTCAACACATCGCCAATGCTCTTCTGCGTCGTCTGCGGAACGACCAGACCGGACTGCGGCGTTCCTTTAGGCGTGAAGGCAGGGTTGACGTTGACGGCCTGCCAATACTGGCCGGGGCCGCACTTCGTTTCGACAGTATAGGGCAGGGCATTCAGATAATTGGTGATCGCGGCGATGCCGGGCTGGGCTGTATCGGAACAATTGAACCATTGCGCCCGCTGGGTATAGAGGTTGAGCGTTCCGGGCACTGGATCGGGATTATAGATGTTCTTCGCCGCCGGGGTTGCGGGATTGCCACTACCGTCGCTGAAGAAGATCTGATCGGCAAAGCCGAGGGGCTGGCTGTCCGGGCCGGTGCCGCCTAGCACGGGCTGGTGATAATTGTCACTCATGGTGTAGTTGTCAGCGAGGGATTTGAAGAGAGGCGCATCGCCGTTCTGCATGTTGAAAAACTCCATGGTCTGCCCGGCGTCATGTGGCGTGCCGCCGGGAGGTGTGCTGTAGGTGGTGTCGATCGCCGACTGGAGATCGTGGAGACAACCTGTCGGGTTATCGTTTGATACGTGCTCTGCGTCGATGGCGCAATCTACCTGCTGGACCATTTGGAAGTACTGATGGACGGTGTCGCCCGCGTAGGCGTCGAACGGCAAATTCGGGCCAGTCAACTGAAAGGGACCCGGTAGAAGATTGTTGACGTTGGGAATGCGGTTATCCGGCCCCTCGTTGAAGGATAGGCCGGTGCCCCCGGTTCCCATGAGGAATTGATCCTGGGGGGACAAGCCCGGATCGCCCCCCAAGCTCAGGAGGGCGGCAGCGGGCGGATTTTGCACGCCGTTCACGTCGGGCGCCGGCAGCGTCAAGTAGAGTTCCTTGTTTGCCAGATCCGCGCTACTGAAGAATTTTCCTCCATTGGGGGCGGACACGATCTGGTATTGATGCGCCTTGGCGAAATTCGGTCCCGGCGTGCCATCGCCATTGATGATGCCTTCGGACAAAAGGTTCAACACCCGCTCTCCCCTGTCTTTTGGAACATAGGTGGCGAAAAGGTGATCGAAGCTGCGATTCTCGCCCACGATGATGACGACGTGCTTGATCGGGGTGGCTGTCTTGATCGAATGGCGCTCGTTATCCTGATCGTCTCCGGCTCGCGCAGGTGCGCCAAGCCCGAAAAACGATACAGCAAGCATGAGCATGCAAGCAGTGGCTTGCTCTCGCCATTTTCTGCTCTCCCTACGACGCATAGTTTCCTCCAAGTTGAAGTCGACGTGGAACTGGGCCTGTGGAGCGTCAACCAGCAATCGTCACGTGCGCATTAACGTGGAATATCAATTCGGCCAATCTTTCTTGCGAGACCGTGGGGAGAATGAGGCGCCAACTCCTGCGTTTAGCCAGTAAAGTCGGGTTGCCGGACACGTGGGAGAACTTCCACACGCGGTCCTCCGAACTTCACTTAACTCGTTTCTAGGCAGCGGGTTAAGGGGTGCATGCACAGATTGGACCAGTAAAGTCATGCGGAGAATTCCGCCACTAGGACGGATCAGCAGTGGCTCGCGCCGGTAACGGAGTTGTGCAGCTCGGGTAAAACGTGCCCCGAAAGAAGAGGAATGCATCCGTTTTCATGTACTTGTGTTTTGGCCGGAATGGGGTCCGACGACGGTCGTACAATTCCACATCCAATTTTCGTAGCTAATGGCCGCCTTCAAAATATTCATATTCCCACCGCCCATGGGACGAATCGCTGGACGAGATGCCCTGGAATGATTTCTTCGGAGTCAGGAGCATCCAAACCGCACCGCTCTGAACGCTAGGAGCATGATTACACCGGCGCTTGAGGAAAAGTCTAACCTGTACGTCAGTTTGTAAACCCCGATGAAGAAGTTTCCGCAACTCCGAGAGGGAGTGGCGGAAACCTCACGGCTCTGATCACATAAGTCATGGCGTTTCACTGAGTGCGCTTGGGCCCGGCATTTGTGATGCGATCCTAAGATAGACGTACTTGTTTAGCGCACACGGACAGTTAAGTCCAAAGGCTTGGGCTGAGAAGCACAGATCAGCTTTTGAAGAACAGAAGAAGCGGAGCGGAGTTGCTGACGGCAAGTTTGAAGAATGCTCACCAGAA
>Ga0210394_10000251_pt1 | contig 126499 bp, 110 predicted proteins | sample IncBWC12MmetaG_FD_160121 | JGI IMG/M metagenome (GOLD analysis project Ga0210394, IMG submission 160121) | Forest soil microbial communities from Barre Woods Harvard Forest LTER site, Petersham, Massachusetts, United States - Inc-BW-C-12-M | ecosystem: Environmental > Terrestrial > Soil >...
CGAAACGTGTGGCTTCAAAAGATCGTATAGCCAGGTGGCCGAGGTTCCTTCTTCAAACGTGACGTGCAAGTCTCCGCGCAGCCCGTCGATACACTGCAGAATCGTGTTGGCTTTCGTCTCGATGACGGATTCCATCACGATCTTTCCGGCAGCATTCATCACCGCGATCGAGATGCTTTCCTTGTGCACGTCCATACCGATATATTTAGTGCTAGTCGTAAAGGGTGTCCTTTCTGGATGGGTTGAGCCGAACACTCAAAACCCTACTCCAAAAGGGGCGCCCTTTTATATTGCGTTCTAGAACTTTACATGGACGGTTTCGGCGTTAAGGACGTGAGCGCTACGTGAAGCACAGGGTTCAGGAATCGAGAGGGGGTATTCCCAAAGCCTCGCTTGGTAATTTGGTTGAAGTTCGATGCTTTACTGCCACTGTCTTAGCTGGTCGCGTGTGATTTGGCGAAGTTGAACTAGATTCACAACTTCACCTCGTTCGACCCGCTTGGAAATCATCGTTAGGGCGTTGATATTTACTGGCCTATCTTTGTAGCGAAGCGTGGGGTCGGTGCCGTATTCATCGGTCACCATCGCCCAACTTAGGGGAAGTTCACTCGCCAAGACATCTCCGAAGGCGACTCCGAGGCACTGTAATTCGTACGTCTGCGTTTTGTTAAATGCATTGTCGTCAATCAAGCGCTGGAGGACAGGTAAGTCTGCTACGGTTTTCGTAAGGCCGCCTGTTCCGTACTTCTGTTTGGCGGTCGCTGCAACTATAGCTCTCTGCTGGTCGAGTCGTACTCTGTCCGAGTCTGATAGCTCGTTGAATTGGGGCGTTAATGAGCGAGCCACCTACTGCTTAGAGCAACTGGTAATGAAGCTGAGAAGTACCGCCACTATGAACGCAGTCCGCATTGTTGTGGGATTATGCCATGGAACCTGCTCAAGTCGGCTAACCGGAGTCACGTTCTACGACTTTACATGGACGATTTCGGCTTAATCAGGCACTGACAGTGATAATCAAGTCCGGTGTACCATCTCCGTCATGTTCTGCCCAGTGTGCAGAGCGGAATACCGCTCTGGATTCACCCGCTGCTCCGACTGTGATGTTGGTTTGGTACACGAGCGTCCTGAAACCTCTGTGCCGACGCCGAAACGTGACTGGATGTCGATGCTTCCGACAGTCAGAAATACTTACAGAGATGGCCGAAAAACAGTTCAGTGGTGGGCCTTTTACAAACGGCGAACCGGCAGTTGGCCCTGGTTATCAATCGCCATCCATTCCATGAATTGGGTAGTGCTTTTGTTTGGGGGAGGGTTTCTCATCTGGCGGGGCGTAGTACACGAAATATCGCGATGGCTGTTTTTTGGTATTCTTTTTCTGGTGTCGTTACCATATGCCATTCTCGAGAACTGGGCAGAGAGAACCGTGAAACTAAATCATCTGCGAAACGCAAGGCGTCTGGCAAAACTGCCAAGATGAGCAAGCCTCGATACCAGTACCCACTTTCTTCGGTTAGCGCGTTTGGACGTTAGTCAGGAGCTGACTTCTTAGAGGGGTTCTACGCCGGACGAAATTATGGAATTCTTTTCATCGCGACGGAAAGAAAATCACGATGACTACGAACACAAAGATTGTCGACCACAAAATGGCCATCAGAATGAACTCAGCCTTTTCTACTTTACGCGAACGGCGCGTGGTCAAAACCCTATTACTCCTGTCCCACCACAAGAAAGGCCCGAATTCTCGTCCGTGGATAAGAACAACAATCCCGGCAGGAACAAAACAAATGATAGCAATCAGCAGGCTCAGGCGAGAAAAGAACCACGACTTAACAGCTAAATGGTAAATTCCGACCCACACAAGGCCAAAGCAGACTGAGAGAGCCATGACTTTGTACTGGTGCTTGACCATAAAGCCACGGAAGCCAAACCGTTCGTTTTGTTGGTGAATTGCTGTCATGAGTCTGCGCCTAGCGAGAAATATCACAGTTGACTGACAGCAACAATCCTACTTGTAGATTCTTTCTTAATGTTTGCGGCCCGCATTGCGGAACGCCATAATGACGCGGGGAGGCACGTCAGCATTGTATGCAATTGGGCTAGTGAGGATATTGATTGGGATTGTTGGTCTGGTCTGGTGCGCCAAGACGGTCTTAAAGCCCGACGAGGACGAACCGTTGCGCTGGTACGACCGGCTGTTGCGGGCACTCGGCGTCATTTTGCTCTTAGTTTTCCTAAGTTTCGGAATTCCCCGGTGGCTCGGCTGGCGCGAATAACCCTAGCGCAGCATCGGGCCCTGCCCTGGTCCCAGTGCCCACTTTTCCGGTTCCGTTCGCCATTGAAATACTACATTTTATCTTCGCGGATTTCGTTTCCTGTTGTGTCTCATTCCAGAGGGACTGAAACCGAATCTCAAGTTTGTTCATAAGGACGGCAGGGTAACTAGGCACGCTAAGCCTGAAAGACACATGAAACAGTTAAAACTTACGGTTAGCCCGTCCAGCGAATACGTGTCTCACATTTTTGATTTTAATTGGCTGGACGCCTAACTATTAGGCAGTTCGAGCGCGGTCAGAAATCCTAGGCCGGTTTTAAGGACAGCCGAATGCCTTGCGGAGTAGACACGGGAAGGAAAGGCCCTGACGAAATCCACTCACCAGCTTTCGTTGGCATTCTGTTAGACAACTCCGTTAGACAACCGGGAGACGGCTCGTAAGTCATTGAAAATATGGCGGGCGAGCCTGTAAGCCGGATTCTGTTCGGTGCACCACTTTGCAGCAGCGCGCCGTGACGATCATTCCTCTAGGCCGCACCTCGCGATGCGGCTCCAGCAACCTACCCGAGGGTTCTCATTCAGACCGGCTTGCGCCAATCCCAATGGGGCGCGTTCCTTTTGCAGGAACGCTAGCTCAGCGGGCCGGGCCAGCCCTCCCCTCCTATTTGGTCTTGCACCACGCGGGGTTTGCCATGCCAGCGCCATTACTGGCGCCGCGGTGGGCTCTTACCCCACCTTTTCACCCTTGCCTGCGCGCGAACCATGAAGACATCCCCAAGGTTTTCCTCAGGGCTATCACCGGGTGTCGCATCACCGGCGGTATATTCTCTGTGGCACTGTCCGTGAACCGTCACAACGCCCGCCTCGGAAGGCGGCCGCTACAACAGCTCCCCTGGCGTTACCAGGCGCGTTGCCCTTCGCCCTGAGGCCCGAAAGCCACAGGGACACCGCTTTCGCGGTTTCGGTGTCCGGACTTTCCTCCCGCCCAGCCCGCTTGCGCGAACCAGGCCAGCGATCATCCAGCTCACCCGCCGATTGAATTATATCAAATATCCTTGGGGAAGATTCCCTGGTTTCCTCCGAGGAATGCTTTATTCCAGCGGGCGGTACATCACCAGAGCGTCCACAAATCCCAGCGTAGGATGGTTGAAGGCGAGCGGCAGCCCCCCGACAATCTTGAAATCGAGGCTGGTCCACAACTGGATCGCGCGCTTGTTGGTGCTGACGACGAAGTTGAATTGCATGGCGCGAAAGCCGCGTTCCTTGGCTCGCTCCAGCGAATGCAGGCACATCTGGCGCGCGATGCCGTGGCCTTCGGCGGCAGGGGCCGTGACGTAGCCGCAATTTGCAACGTGGGCCCCGCCGCCCTGTTGATTCGCTTTTAAGAAATAAGTCCCCCGCACCACGCCGTCTTCTTTCCACACGAAGGTCTCTTTTTCCGGGGCAAACCAGTATTCGAGCGCCTGTTGCTTGCTCATGTCGCGCGGAAGGGTGTAGGTCTCGCCGCCACGAATCATGGGCTCGAGAATCTCCCAAATTGCATCGCGATCGCTCTCCGTGGCAGGGTTGATGGCCAAGCAACTGTCCTTACTTGACGCCAGTGAGCTTTTCGAATTCGGATTCGGTGAGAACGGTCACGCCGAGTTCCTTGGCCTTGTCGTACTTGGAGCCGGGGTCGGCGCCGACCACAACGTAGTCGGTTTTCTTGCTGACCGAACCGCTGAGTTTGCCGCCATGCTGCTGGACGAGTTCGCCGGCTTCTTCGCGGCTGCGGTGCTCGAGGGCACCGGTGAAGACGAAGGATTTGCCGGCGAGTTTCTGGCTCTTGATTTCGCGCTTTTCGGCAGTGGGACGGACACCGGCGGCGTGAAGTTTCTTGATTAGCTTGCGGTTGGCGGGTTCGCTGAAAAACTCCACCATGGCCTCGCTGACCTTGGGACCTACTTCGGGAACTTTTCCCAGATCCTCGGCCTTGGCTTCTCCCAGTTCCTCGAGCGAGCCGAAATTCTCGGCCAGCAACTGGCCAGTGCGTTCGCCGACATAGCGCATTCCAAGCGCGTAAATCAGACGCGAAAGCGGCTGCTTCTTACTGGCGGCAATCTCATCCAGCAGGTTCTGCGCGGATTTTTCCGCCATACGTTCCAGATTCGCGACCTGCTCCAGTTTCAGTGAATACAGATCGGAGACATCTTTCACCAGCCCCTCGTCCACCAACTGGTCCACGATTTTTTCGCCGAGGCCGTCAATGTCCATGGCGTGGCGCCCTGCAAAGTGGAGTAGCGACTCCTTGCGCTTCGCCGGACACGCTGCGTTCACGCAGCGATAAGCGACTTCGCCTTCGGCCTTGTGAATCGCGCTGCCGCATTCCGGGCATTTCGTGGGCATGCGGAACGCGCGGCGATTCTTCCCTTCCTTCACCACTTTCAGGACGTGCGGAATCACTTCTCCGGCGCGCTCGATCAAAACGGTGTCGCCAATTTGCAGGCCCAGGCGCTCGATTTCGTCCATGTTGTGGAGCGTGGAGCGGCTGACGGTGACCCCGCCGACCTGCACCGGCTCCAGCACTGCGACTGGCGTCAGCGTTCCCGTGCGGCCTACCTGCACGATGATGTCGTTCACCACCGTCGTTTCCTGACGTGCGGGATACTTATAAGCGATGGCCCAGCGCGGCGCCTTGGCGGTGAAGCCAAGTTCGTTCTGCAGCGCCGTGGAGTTGACCTTGATGACCACGCCGTCGATCTCGTAGGCAAGTTTTTCGCGCTTGGCGTCCCACGACTCGCAATACTTGACGACTGCCTCGATACCGTCGCAGAGCTTCCAATCATCGCTGGCGCGGAAATGCAGCTTCTTCAGCACTTCCAGCGAATCCGAGTGCTTCGCGAATGGCGCTTTGCCGTCCACATAGAGGTAATACGCAAAAAAATCCAGCTTGCGTTGCGCGGTAATCGAAGGGTCCAGCACGCGGAGCGACCCCGCCGCCGAATTCCGCGCATTCACAAAAATCTTTCCGCCGGTTTCCTCCTGCTGGCGATTCAATGCTTCAAAGGCCTTGCGGGTCATCAGGATTTCCCCGCGCACTTCGAAGCTCCTCGCCAGCTCCAACTTTTTCACGGTTCGATCGTCCAGGCGCAAAGGAATGGAGCGCACCGTCTTCACGTTCGGGGTGACGTCTTCGCCGGTCGAGCCGTCCCCGCGGGTGACGCCACGGGCCAACACGCCAGCTTCGTACTGCAGCGAAATGCTCAGCCCGTCGAACTTGTGTTCGGCGATGTACTCGATCTCTTCCCGGCCGGTGCCTTCGCGCACCCGGCGGTCCCAATCCCTCAGCGCGTCGTAGGAAAACGCGTTGTCCAGGCTGAGCATCGGCCGTGCGTGGCGGACGGTGGTGAACCCTTCGCGCGGCGTTCCGCCGACGCGAACGGTCGGCGAATCGGGTGTAGCAAGCTCCGGATGCGCCGCTTCGATCTCCTTCAAGCGATTCATCAGCCGGTCGAACGCGGCATCGGAAATTTCCGGAGCGTCGTCGACGTAATAAAGATATTCGTGCCGGCGGATTTTCTCGCGGAGTTCTTCCGTCTCTTTTCGCAGCGCTGGGATTGATGCTTTGGCCATTTCCGCCTTTGCCGTAAGAACCTCGCCGAGAGGAGATAGAGCGTTTCGTATTATATAGGCAGGTGGCGCCGGGGCTAAAGACCGGCCACCACACCAAAAAAGGGTAACCGGCCCACCCAAGAAGTTTGTCCATTTTTGGTAGTGCGGCAGATTGGCGGCTGCCGTGCAGTGAGTTTCCAGATAGAATGGCTTGTCTAGGGATGATGCTGGCAGGTCCGAAGACCCGCCACTACACGGTGCTGGATCATGGAGATGCGATTTCAGAACGCGCTGCTGATTCACAACCCCAATGCGGGGAGCGGCGGGAACGCGCGGCGGCGCTTGATTGACGAGGCGCGGCAATTCCTGTCTGAAAACGGCATTCTTGCGGAACTCGCGGAGACGACTGGGCCGGGCCATGCGACGGAAATTGCCCAGAAAGCGACGCGTGACGGGCGCGAACTGGTGATTGCCTGCGGCGGCGATGGCACGCTCAATGAAGTGGTCAATGGCCTGGCGACGGCGCAGAACGGCCACCGTGTTCCGCTCGCGCTGCTGCCGGGCGGCACCGCAAATATCATGGCAAAGGAATTGAACCTTCCGTGGGACATTGCGGGCGCGGCGAAGCATCTGCTGAATGCCGACGTGCGCGAGATTGCGCTGGGCATGGCGAAGCCACTCGAAGAACCCGAGAAGGCGCGCTATTTCCTGAGCGTTTCCGGTTGCGGGCCGGACGGGATGATCGTGTACTCGGTGGATCTCGGATTGAAGGCGCGTGTGGGGATTCTGGCGTACTGGTGGCAGGGAGTGCGCGAGGTGCTGCGCTACACGTTTCCCAGGTTTCGCGTGCGCGCGGGCGAGCGCCAGATGGAAGCGACGCTTGTCGTGGTGGGGCGGACAAAAAATTATGGTGGGCCCTTCAAGATTACCGACCAGGCGGATCTGTTCGAGGATCAGTTTGAAGTGATGGCGCTGACCACACAGAGCGGCCTCAAATATCTAAGTTACCTGCCGACACTGTGGATGGGCAATCTGCGCAAGGAAGAAGACGTGCACTTCTGGAAGGCGGATACGCTGGTGTGCGAACCGCTGGACTCGAATCCGGTCTATGCACAGGTGGATGGCGAATCGCTGGCGCGCCTTCCAGTGGAATTTTCGATTGTGCCGCGCGCGTTGAAGTTGCTGGTGCCGCGAGGGAAAGTTGCCAGCACGATCGTTTCTTCCTTGAAACCCTGACTGTGGATCCTCTTACACACGCATTCGCCTCTTTGGCCTTGGCTCGGGGATTTTTTCCGCGGCGGCCGTGGTGGTTTGTGTTAGGCGTTCTGTTCGCGGGGACGATTGCGGATGCGGATCTGTTGTCGGTGTTGTTTGGGCCGGGACCGTACCTTTCCTCACGGCACACATTCACGCATGCGATTGCAGGAACCGTAGTGGTTATTTTGGTCGCGAGTGGGATTGCGCTCATATTGCGACCAAAGAGCAGCCCGTCCGGCAAACCCATCCGGGATGCAGAAAACGCGCCCGGGAAGACGGGCCCTAGAAAAGACGCGGGGATTCTGACGGTATTGATCGCGGTGACCCTGGCTGCGGCGCTTCATGTGTTGATGGATTTGTCGACATCGGCGGGGGTGGCTTTGCTGTGGCCATGGCGCGAGACACGGTTCGCGTGGGACTGGCTGCCGGGCGTGGATCTGTGGATTCTGGTGTTCCTGCTGGCGGGGATTTTGCTGCCGGAACTGTTCGGGCTGGTCGCCTCGGAAATTGGGACGAAAGACCAAGCGCCTCGCGGGCGCACCGGCGCGATTGCGGCATTGGCGCTGGCGTTGATCTACATTGGGGCCCGCGCGACGTTGCATGGGAATGCCGTCGCGCAAATGGATGCGCACACTTATCGAGGCGAATCGCCGCGACGCCTGGCGGCGTTTGCCGACCCGTTCTCGCTAATGAACTGGCACGGCGTGGTGGAAACGGCCGGGCAGATCTGCACGGTGATCGTGCCGGCGCTGGAAAGCGCGCGATTCGATCCGGAGAGTGGCGTGTGCGTCCACAAGCCGGAAGATTCTCCTTTACTGCAAGCGGCGGAGCACACAGTGGCGATGAAGAAATTCTTGCAAGCCGCGCGCTTCCCAAAAGCGAGCGTGGGAGTGACCGAAGACGGAACGGAAGTGGTGGTACGCGACCTGCAGGACGCCGCGGAAAATGAACCACGGTTTGCAGTAGTCGTCAGAATATTGCTGGACGGAGATAGGCAAGTGACCAGCCAGCGTACAGTCTGGGCAGCCAAAGTCTTACTGAAATAAATCTCCGTATTAGCCGCGTTTGCTCGTCCTTCCTTCTCGGCTCGAGCGGCCGCCGTCTGCGGCGGGCGTCTTCCTTTTCATGCTTCCAGCTAGCGCCGGCTTTTATGCTTGCCCGCCCGAGGGGGGCCAGCGCATCGTTCTAGGATCTGCCTCCAACAGGCTTCTCGCGATAAACCTGGACTCTCGTTTGTGGCGAAGGGAAAGGTCTGTGAGTTGAGTTGAATCCGTAATACCGGCGGCGTGGCCCGCCTGCCGCAGGCAAGCCACCGCGCTCCAGACGAGGAGCGGCTACGCGCTTTGCTGAGGTTTGTGGCGGAGGATGACCCGGGAAACCAGATAGCTGAGCAAGACAAATAGAACGATGACGACGGTGGCCTCCAGCTTGTGGCTTTTCAGGTACGGAAGCGCATCATTCCCGTAGCGGATGGCCAAATAGCCGATGCTGAAATAGCGGATGGTGCGGGCCAGGGTGATCGCGGCTGTGTAACTCCAGAGCGGAACCTCAAAGACGCCCGCGGCGAAGACAAAAATCTTGAATGGTGTGGGCGGCGGCAGCAGCGCGGCGAGGAGCATGCCGACGAAACCATTCTCTTCCACCCAGTGGCGTATGGCCGCGCCGCGCTGGCCTGCCTTGCGGTGAAAGAACGCTTCCCCTCCCTTTCGCGCGATGAAATACAAAAGCACGCAGCCAAGCACCGATCCGGTCGCGGCCATCAGCGCGTACAGCGGCATCCGCGCGGGATGCTCGATGGAGAGTTCGATCAGCAACAGGTCGTTGATCACCGGAAAGGTAAGCACGGAAGAATCGAGAAACGAAATAAGGAAGAGCCCCGGTGCGCCGAGTGCTCCCGCAAAACCGACGATTTTTTGCTTCCAGGTGCTGAGCTGGAACGGCAAGACGTCCTCCGAAAAGTGAAAATCAGTCTAACAGAGGCACACCGTGAGTCAGAGGATGGTCTGGACGGCTTCCGTAATGACGTCGTAGACGCGGTGAAGCTGGTCAGGCGAGATGATATACGGCGGCAAAACATAAACAACATTGCCGAGCGGGCGCAGAAGGACGCTGCGTTCCAGAAAGAAGTTGTAGAGCTTCGGGCGCAGCGATGAGAGGTAGCCAGGATCGTCGACGCGGAGTTCGAGGGCGCCCAGGCCGCCAAGCTGGCGGGTGTCGCCCACCTGGTGGAAGTCACGGAGCTGCCTAAGACGTTCGGCATGAATTTTGGCGATGCCCCGAATCCGGTCGAAAACTGGTTCGTCATCAAAAATCTGCAGATTCGCGTTGGCGGCGGCGCAGGCCAGGGCATTCCCGGTGTAAGAGTGCCCGTGATAAAAGGAGTGCAGGCGATTTTCGCTGTGGAAAGCAGCCTGGACGCGATCGGTTGAAAGCGTTACGCCCATGGTCAGGAAACCGCCAGTGATGCCCTTCGAGACGCACATGATGTCCGGCGAAATGTTGGCGAGATCGCAGGCAAACATTTTTCCGGTGCGGCCGAAGCCGGTGAGCACTTCGTCGGTGATGAGAAAAATGTCGTGCTTCGTGCAGAGCGCGCGAATTTTCTCGAGAAACTCGGCCGGGTGCACGATCATGCCGCCCGCCCCTTGCAGCAGCGGCTCGACGATGACGGCGGCGATTTTCTCTGCGCGTTCCTCGAGCAACTGTTCAAGCTGCTGAACGCATTCGATGTGGCAGGATTCACGCTTCAACCCGACGGGGCAACGATAACAATACGCGGAGTGAACCCGATGCACCGGATACCGCATGGACTGGAATGGTTGCGTGAACGGCGATTCATCGCTGACCGACATCGCGCCGGCCGTGTCGCCGTGATAGCCATGCTCGAGCGCGACGATCTCGTGTTTTTCCGGGCGCGACAAGTTCTGGAAATGCTGCACGGCCAGTTTCAGCCCGACCTCTACGGCCGTCGAACCATCATCGGAGAAAAAGAGATGGGTGAGTTCGCGCGGAACCCACTTGCGCAGTCGCGTGACGAGCTCTTCGGCGGCATCGTGCGTGAAACCAGCCAGGATGACTTGCTCGAGCTTCTGTCCCTGTTTGGCAATCGCGGCGGCGATCCGGGGATTTGCGTGGCCATGAAGATTCACCCACCAGGAAGAGATCGCATCAATAATCTGGCGGCCGTCGGCTGTGTAGACGACCGCGCCTTCGGCTCTGGTGACGCGAAGCGGCGGAGGATCGAGGACGGAGTTCGAGAACGGGTGCCAGATTTGCAACGGCGAGCTCATTGCGCAAAAGCTGAGCGGTCGAAGTGATTCAAGAACACCTGCATGAGCGCGGTGCGGTGAAGGTTGGGCAGCTTGGGAATTTCGCCAATGACGCGCACGTGCCCGAACTTTTCGATGGTTTCGCGGTTCTCGCGGTTCTGGTCGCCGATCAGCACCACGCCGTGGACCGGAAGCTCGGCAGCATGAAGCGCGGCAAGCGTGAGCAGCGTGTGATTGATGGTGCCCAACCCGCTGCGAGCGGCAAGAATCACAGGAAGTTTAAACTTCACCATCATGTCCAGCATGAACTGCTTGGGATTGATCGGAACCAACACGCCGCCGGCACCCTCGACAACCAGCCAGTCATTGATCAGGCTTGCGGGCAACGTGATACGGCTCAAATCAATTTCGACGCCGGCCCAGCGCGCCGCCAGATCCGGCGATACCGGTGGAACGAATTTGTAAACCTCGTCGAGCGTGCGGTCGGTGCCAATGCCGGCAAGGCGCATGACCGTGACTCGATCCGAGCCTTCAAGCGTACCGGTCTGAATCGGCTTCCAGTAAATCGCGTCGAGCGCCGCGCAGAGCAACGCAGCGAGAGTGGTCTTGCCGACGCCGGTGTCCGTTCCGGTGATGAAGAAATGCCGCCTCACGCGTGCCTCGCAACGGCAAGTGAGGACTGGCGAGAGCGCCATCTGACGAGCGAGTGCAGGAGTCGCGAAAGCTCTTCCTCGGAAATGCGCGTGGTAAGAGAAAGTCGCAGGCGCGAAGCTCCTTCAGAAACGGTCGGCGGGCGAATGCCGCGAATGGCGAAACCCTCGCGCTGGAGGTGCTCGGCGGCATCAAGCGTCGCGTCGTTGTGGCCGAGGAGGACCGGAACAATCTGGCTGGCGGTGCCGGCGGTGTCAAAGCCTTCTGATTCTAAGGCCGCGCGAAACGTTGAGGCGCGTTGAAGCAGCGAGGCGCGCTCCGCGTCCATGCCTTCAGCCAGACCGAGAGCCGCCCGGATTTGCGCAGCGAAATAGGGCGGCAAAGCGGTTGAAAAAATAAACGTGCGGGCGTGATTCAGAAGATGCTCTTTCAGAACACCCGGGCCGCAGACGAATGCGCCGGCGGAGGCCAGCGCCTTTCCGCAGGTGTGAATGATCGCGAGAACTTTCGGGGCTAGTCCGGCGGCCACCGCCAGTCCGTGACCCGTGGGACCATGAACGCCCGTCGCGTGGGCTTCATCCAGAATTAGGGCCGCGTGATATTTTTCGGCCAGATTGGCGAGTTCGACCAAGGGTGCGGTGTCTCCATCCATGCTGAATACGCTTTCGCTGACGATCACCTTGCGCCAGGGGGCGCCGGAAGCCTGGCGAAGCGCGTCTTCGAGCGCGTTGAGGTTCAGATGAGGATAGATGACTTTGCGTGCGCCGGACAAGCGTATGCCGTCAATCAGGCTGGCGTGATTGCGCTCGTCGGAAAAAACCACGTCATCCCTGCCAACGAGCGAAGAAAGCAGGCCAATATTCGCGGCGTAACCCGTCGTGAAGAAGAGCGCAGACTCTGTGCCGGCAAACTCCGCGAATTCGTCCTCCAGAACGCGCCACTCCTCGGTCTGGCCCGAAAGCAGCCGTGAGCCCGTGCCGCCGACTTTTTCAGCGTTGCTGACGGCTTGGGCGACGGCGGCGCGCAAACCAGGATCCCCGGCGAGGCCCAGATAATCGTTGGAGCAGAAATTGACGCCGTGAATTTCCGCCAGGCTGCGGCGCTGGCTGCTGGCTTCGAGAGCGCTCAACCCCTGGTGCAGACGAGCTTTCCACGCGGATAGGGCGTCAGACGGCATGCGGCTCAAGTGGTTTCATTCCCAGGTTTTGAAGCAGAAGCTCGTCTTCATCGGCTCCAGGATTGGGCGTGGTCAGAAGTTTTTCACCGACGAAAATCGAATTGGCGCCGGCAAGAAAGCATAGTATGACCGCCTCCGTCGAAAGCTCCTTGCGGCCGGCGGCAAGCCGCACGCGCGAAGCGGGCATCAGGATGCGCGCAGTGGCGATGGCGCGAACCATTTCAAGCGGGTCGAGCGCCGGCACGTGGGCAAGCGGCGTGCCTTCGACGCGCACAAGCAGGTTGATGGGAACGCTTTCCGGGTGTGGCTGCAAAGTGGCCAATTGGTGAAGCAGGCCGACGCGGTCGGTGTCTTTTTCACCCATGCCAAGGATCCCGCCGCAGCAAACGGTGATGCCGGCTTTGCGGACCGCAGCAAGGGTCTGAAGGCGTTCATCGTAGACACGCGTGGTGATGATGGAGCCGTAGAATTCGGGCGAAGTATCGAGATTGTGGTTGTACGCCGTGAGGCCGGCGTCCCTCAGCCGCACAGCCTGGCCCTCCGTGAGCATGCCGAGCGTGCAGCAGACTTCCATACCGAGCGCGGAAACGCCGCGAACCATCTCGAGGACTTTATCGAACTCGCGCCCATTGGGAGCTTCGCGCCACGCCGCGCCCATGCAGAAGCGTGTCACGCCTCGGGAAGCAGCATCTTGTGCAACGGAAATGACGTGCTGCGGATCGAGGAGTCCGTGGCGCTCGACGTCCGAGTCGTAGTGCGCGCTTTGCGGACAGTACGCGCAATCTTCCGGGCACCCGCCGGTTTTGATGGAGATGAGCTGGCAGGTCTGCACGCGATCCGGCGGATGGAACTGGCGATGAACGGTCTGCGCGCGAAAGAGCAGATCCAGTAGTGCCGTGCGGTAGATGGACTGGACTTCGGATCTGGTCCAATCAAAGCGCAAAGCGGTTTCAAAATGGAGTGCGGTCGAATTCCCGGTCGATTCGCGTGTCATTAGGTCGTTGTTCGCCTGGTCAGGTTCAAATTGCAAGGGCTGAGTAAGCCACACATGTTACCACTGGTGGTGGTTGCAAGCCATTTCGGTTAACAGGTTGTCAAAGAGCGGTCTCAGTTTTCGAAGAGGGATACGATGTGACAGGGCTATTCCAGCATGTCGAAAAATTTGACCGGCTATTAGCGAAATGTTATAAATCTTCGTTTCCGTCTTCCCTAGTTGCGCGGCATAGAGAGCAGTGCCAGGGCGGTCCTGACCCGCCCAGGGTCTGAGGGGTTCGTGCGCCGGGGTGGAAGAGTTCCCGTCCTGTTTGAATCGGGGGGGTTCCCTGGGATTCAAGGAAATCCCTCGTGCTGACGCTGGTTCGCTCCCGGGTGTGGGAGCGCCGTGCTCCTGAATGGATTGGACAGGTGTGCGAAGTTTCGCGGTAAAGGAGGCGCAAGCCGGCAGCGGCAGGGGTAAAGCGCCACTAAAAATGGAAGGTTCGGAGGAGAGTTCATGAGCGTTAGGTTGGACACGGCCAGGTCCACGCGTTTTGGAATCAGCAAAAAGTTTCGAGCGGCAGCGATCACGGTTCTGCTCGGCGGCGGGTTGTTGCCGGCGCAAGAGGTGGGCGGAGAAGCGAACCTCAAGTTGCCCGACTTGTCGCAAGTTTCGTTCCTCGGAATTAACGGGCACCAGTTGCTGCTGTACGGGATTGTAATCTGCGTGTTCGGGTTGCTGTTCGGGCTCACGATTTTCACGCGTCTGAAGAACATGCCGGTCCACAGCTCGATGCGCGAGATTTCCGAGCTGATCTACGAAACGTGCAAGACCTACCTGATTACGCAAGGAAAATTCCTGCTGCTGCTGGAAATTTTCATCGCCGCGGTGATCATCCTTTATTTCGGGGTGTTGCTGAAATTTGAAGCGATGCGCGTCGGGATCATCATTCTGTTTTCACTTGTCGGTATCGCGGGCAGCTATGGCGTGGCGTGGTTCGGGATTCGCGTGAACACGTTTGCCAACTCGCGCACGGCGTTTGCCAGCCTGCGCGGCAAGCCCTATCCGATTTATCACACCCCGCTCGAAGCGGGCATGAGCATCGGCATGATGCTGATCAGCGTGGAATTGCTGTTGATGCTGTTCATTCTGCTCTTTATTCCGGGCGACTACGCCGGGCCGTGCTTCATCGGCTTTGCTATCGGCGAATCGCTGGGCGCTGCGGCACTGCGCATCGCCGGCGGCATCTTCACGAAGATTGCTGACATCGGCTCCGACCTGATGAAGATCGTCTTCAAGATCAAGGAAGACGACGCGCGCAACCCGGGCGTGATTGCGGACTGCACGGGCGATAACGCGGGCGACTCCGTCGGCCCGAGCGCGGACGGATTCGAGACCTACGGCGTGACCGGCGTGGCGCTAATCACCTTTATTCTGCTGGCGGTGAAAAGCCCGACGCTGCAGGTGCAATTGCTGGTGTGGATCTTTGTGATGCGCATTGTGATGCTGATCGCCAGCGCCGCGGCGTATTTCATCAACGGTGTGATTGCCAAGGCGAGGTACGGCAACGCGGACAAAATGAATTACGAAGCACCGTTGACTTCGCTGGTGTGGATCACTTCATTTGTGTCGATCGCACTGACCTTTGTCGTCTCCAAGCTCATCATCCCCGAAATCGGCGGCGACACTTCGCAGTGGTGGAAGCTGGGCACAATCATTTCCTGCGGAACGCTGGCCGGGGCAATCATTCCGGAACTCGTGAAGGTTTTCACCTCGACAGAATCGCGGCACGTGAAAGAAGTGGTGACTTCGGCGGAGGAAGGCGGCGCGTCGCTGGGAATTCTGTCCGGCTTCGTGGCGGGAAATTTCTCGGCGTACTACATCGGACTGGCGATGGTGCTGCTGATGTCGATGGGCTACCTGATCAGCAACATGGGACTCGGCGGGATGATGCTGGCGCCGGCGGTGTTCGCGTTTGGACTGGTGGCGTTCGGTTTCCTCGGCATGGGCCCGGTGACCATCGCGGTCGATTCCTATGGACCGGTGACCGACAACGCGCAATCGGTGTACGAGCTTTCGCTGATTGAGCAGGTGCCCAACATCAAGGCGGAATTGAAGAAGGACTACAATATCGACGTGAACTTTGACTACGCCAAGGAAATGCTGGAAGCCAACGACGGCGCGGGGAACACGTTCAAGGCCACGGCCAAACCAGTGCTGATCGGCACGGCGGTGGTGGGCGCAACCACGATGATTTTCTCCATCATCATGGCCCTGACCAACGGGCTGACCACCAACGTCAATCATCTTTCACTGCTGCACGCTCCCTTTGTGCTTGGGCTGATTACCGGCGGCGCGATGATTTACTGGTTTACGGGCGCCTCGACACAAGCGGTGACCACGGGAGCGTATCGCGCCGTGGAATTCATCAAGGCCAACATCAAGCTGGAAGGCGTGACCAAAGCCAGCGTCGAGGATAGCAAGAAAGTCGTGGAGATCTGCACGAAGTACGCGCAGAAGGGCATGTTGAACATTTTCATCGCCGTGTTCTTTGCCACGCTGGCTTTCGCGTTTCTGGAGCCGTTCTTTTTCATCGGCTACCTTTTCTCCATCGCGATCTTCGGCTTGTACCAGGCGATTTTCATGGCCAACGCCGGCGGCGCGTGGGACAACGCCAAGAAGATCGTGGAAGTGGAAATGAAGCAGAAGGGCACGCCGCTCCATGACGCAACGGTGGTGGGCGACACGGTCGGCGATCCGTTTAAGGACACCTCTTCGGTGGCGCTGAACCCGGTAATCAAGTTCACCACACTGTTCGGCTTGCTGGCGGTCGAACTGGCTGTGCAGTTGACGGCGACAGAGGGGAGCACGCTGACGCACATCCTGTCGGCGGCGTTCTTCGTGGTGTCGTTCACGTTCGTCTACCGGTCGTTCTACGCGATGCGCATTCGCGGCTCGGCGGCGTAGGGAGAGTGTTTTAAGTTCTTCGTTATCAGTTTTAAGTTCAAGAGTGAAGCAAAGGGGTGGCCTGCGCGGCCGCCCCTTTCTTCTTTGCGAATTAATGTCGGCGCTCCGACATTCAAAGCGCTACTTGAAGGCTCGATACTGAGTGGTTGCTGGCTCCTGGCAATCAGAGCGGTGAGCAAAGTTTGGTCCGATTCCATTTCGGGAGGTTCGAACGGCATAGTGGCGCGCCGTTCGAACGGCGGACGGGCGTTGGGCACTTTTTTTGAGTGCGGGAGCGAAGCTCTCGCACTCAGGATTAGGCGCGAATCAGGCCAGGGAAACGGGTCGGGCTGTTGTCGAAGCCGGGGAAGACCGGAGCGAGGTTTTTCACGCTCAGGTGCTTGGTCAGGATTTCACCTACCACGGAGCGGAAGTCGGTCGTCAGCGCGAGGTCCCGGCCTTCGTTGAGCTGATGGTCGTTGAGGCCGGGCCATTTGCCGTAGACGCGGCCGCCCTTTACGTCGCCGCCCAGGACGAACATGCAGTTGGCGTGGCCATGATCGGTGCCGCGATTGCCGTTTTCCTTGGCGGTGCGGCCAAACTCGCTCATCGTGACCACCACCACATCGCCCATGCGGTCGCCCATGTCCTGATAAAACGCGGCGAGCGACTGGCTTAAATCGCGGAGCAGGTTGGCCAGCTGCCCCTGCGTGCTGCCCTCGTTGACGTGATTGTCCCAGCCGCCGCAATCGAGAAACATCACTTCCAGGCCGATATTCGCTTTAATCATCAGCGCAATCTGTTCGAGCCGTTGGCCGACGGGAGATTTCGGATAGTCGGCGCCATTTTCCGGCGGATATTTGGAGGTGTCGATCTTGCGCAGCATCTCAATGGCTTCGAACGTTTCAGTACCGGTGCCGTGCAACGCGTGATCCACCGTCTGCGCGTACATCGCTTCAAAGCCGCCTTCCGCGATATTGGCCATCGCGGCGGATTGCGGCTGAACCTTGAACTGGCGCAGGTCGGGAATCGCGATCGCACCGGTCGTGCCCTGCAGCATGCGCGGAAGATTGGGGCCCATGGCAACAGCGCGGAAGGGTGAAGCGTTTTCTTCGGGGATGGTGCCGATAGCGCGGTCGAGCCAGCCGTCTTGCGTGGCCTTCACGCCGGGCGTGCCGGATTCCATGTAGTCCTGCGCGTCGAAATGAGAGCGGGTGGGATCGGGCGAGCCGGCGGCGTGCACGATGGCGAGTTGATTTTTCTGGAAGAGCGGCGCGAAGGAGGCGAGCGACGGGTGCAGGCCGAAGTATCCGTCGAGATCGATCGCGGCTTCACCGCCGCCGCGCTTCGGCTGGGGAATGGCGATGGTCGGGCGCAGGCGGTAGTAATTCGGTTCGCCGAAGGGGACGACGATGTTGAGGCCGTCCGCCGCACCGCGCTGGAAGAGGACGACGAGTTGCTTCTTGCCGGCTGAGGGAGTGGAGGCGATGGCGCGTTGCAGAAAAGCCGGCATGGTGCTCAGGCCGGCGAGGGCGATGCCGCCTTGCTTCAAGAAGAAGCGGCGGGCGAATCTTGCGGGGCGGATGCCTTCGCAGCAGTGGTCATGCATGACGTCACCTCGATCGAGAACGGCCGTCCGCCGCGGCGGACGGGCCCTAGATTTACGCCCGGAGGGACTTCCTCGGGGCTTACACCGTAAAAGGGGGGGCTTCGCTCCCGCACTCAAAATTAGCGGCGCTGGAATTCGGGAGCGCCCAGAACCAAACCAGTTACTACTCCCAGATCCACTTGCTTTACCGGGTCGTCCAATTTCGCCTGGACTACCTGAGGATTCTCGAGCTGCTTTTCGAGCGTGTCCACGGTGTTGGGCGCCGCCTGGCCGCCGAGAAAAACCTGCACGGCGCGATCGAGCGCGGATTTCGGATCGTTCGATGAATCCGTGCCGAGCAGCGCGTTGATGTCGCTGCGCGAGCCGCGCACTTTGTTGCCTGCAAGCGCGAGCGAGAAATTCAGGCGATTGAGCAGCGAGCCGGTGTTTACCCAGGCTTCCGCCTTGTCGGAATAACCGGTCGGAGGCTGGCACTGGTAGAGCGGCTCACCGATCCGGCCGACCCAGCCGACGAGCGGCATGGGCGTGTCCACATCGGTACCGAGAGCGCGCACGGAACTGACCACAAGCTCGAAAGGCGTCTTGACCTTGGCACGGACCGCGTCGCGCGACCAGAATTCCGGCGAATAGATCATGGTGTGCAGGACTTCGCGGATGTCGCCGTCCGATTTCTGGAAAGTCCTGGCCATGCGGTCAACCAGCGCGGCCGGCGGAGTATCGGAAACGAAGCGGCGCGCCAGCTTGGTGGAGATAAAGCGCGCGGTATTGGGATTCTTCGAAAGCAGAGCGATAACTTCCTCGCCGTCCTTGATGCCGCCGGCGTGAATCTTTTTGCCGAGCACGATTTTGGGATCAGGATCGTGCACACGGTCGTCAAACTTGAATTGCGGAAATTCACGGGGCTTTTCGATGGTCCAGCCGGTAAATGCGCGGGCCACCTCGGTCACGTCTTTCTGCGTATAGCCGCCATCAACGCCGAGCGTATGCAGCTCCATCAATTCCCTGCCGTAATTTTCGTTCAGGCCCCGCTGCTGGGCTTTGTTCTGGCCCGGCTGCGGCGGGCGCGGCGGGTTGCCGTACGATCTGCGGCGCATCTGCTGGCGCGCGGCGCGTTCGGCAGCCTGGCGCTGGGCGGCATTGGGGTCGGCGCTCAGAAAATTGTCCAGATAAAAAAGCATGGCCGGACTTTGCGCGGTGGCGGTGACCAGTTCGCGAAACTTTCCGAAGGCGTGCGGCTGGATGACGTCACGTTCATACGATGTGAGATACCACTTCACTTCCCCCTTGCCGGCGAAAACGTTGAAGTGGTTGAACCAGAAATCGTCCATCACCTGCTGCAACTGGCGCTCACTGTAGATGGCGCGAACCGTCTTGGCCATGGCCAGTTCTTCGACGACGCGTTGCGGCCGCTTGCTGTCGTCGGATATGGCCCTGGAAACGGCGTTCGGGTCCATCCCAAGTGGATCTTTCTGGGATATGCCGCGCGTGGGGGGATTGAGCTTCATCGGGGGAGGTGGGTCCGCAGAAGAAGCGGACAGCGTGGGGCCCGAAGAACTGGTGGATTTCGCGGAGGCGGTCGAAGAGTCCATCTCCTGCGCCATCCGGTTGATGGCGGCATCAGCGCCCTGAGCGGATTGCTGTAGGGGATCGGGTGCGGGTGATTTGGCTTGTATATCGCGGGCGATCAACGCAGCGGCGGCGGCGCCGGGTTGCTGGTTGGCGTTCTGATTCTGCGCTTTCAGTTCCTGCTTGGCGGCTTGCTTGGGATTCGGATACTCGGCCAGTAGTTGCGACGTGCGCATATTGAGCGTCGGATAGATCTCGAGGCGAGCTTCGACGCCAGAGTCAACGATTGAATTAGGATTCAGCTGCTGATCGATCCACTTCGCCAGGCCGATCTGCTTGATGCGCTCAATCTCGCCGGGGCGCGGGCCGTAGGCGAGTCGATTTAGTGCGTGAAGAATGGCTTCATCGGCGGTGAGTTGGGTGACGGGAAGGCCTTTGAGAACGGGGTCCTGCTTGGGCTTTTTCTCGGCAGCGGTGGCGGCGGGAATTTGGATTCCCAAGGAAAAGAAGGTGCTGAAGGAGAGAATACACGCCAGAACAGACCGAGGCGTACGGCGGACGCGCACGCGGTCGCCCGGCGATACTGGCCTGGCAAGGTGGCTTCGGGACATCTCCATGACAACTAGATTAACCCCCTGGGGCGGTAAAAGTTGCTGGTGGTAAGAGCTGGTGTGGCTTAACGATAGCGGAGGAGCGCAGACTGGAGGCGGGTGCTCCCGCACATGTGGATTGGTACCGGGGCTGAGCCTGCAAGAGCGGTGGCAGAGCCAGCGCACTGCAGAGATTAGTTGGCGACGGTGAACTGGGCTTCGCGCTTTGGCGCCTGGTTGTGGGCGCCATCCGCGGCCTGGAGGACCAGCCGGTAGTTTCCCGGCGGAAGGTCCTTCACTTGAACGATCAATCCGAAAGGAACGACGGCGTTGCCTTTCTGGATGTACTCCTCGAGGGGGATCGGACCGGAAAAGAAAACCTGTTTGTTCGATGCATCGAGGATGCTGTAACCCGCCACAACGTGCGGAGGCGCGTCGGACTTCAGCAACGGCTCGTAGACCTGCGAATAAATCACCACTTTGTCCGATTGCTTAAACGAGTAGTTTGCCGCCGGCGTGATTTGCATTCCCTTGATGATCATCGGGGTGCGATCCTCGAGCAGGGTGGCGTCCACGTCGGTCGGAATCTGGTCGACGGACTGGATGGATTTGGAGAGAACGACGCCGCCGAGCGTAAAGTTCTTTCCATCGTAGGCGTCAATCTTCAACGGCGTCTCAAACTTGGCAAAACTGTCGCCGCCGGAGCTGAGCACAACGGAAAGCTTGTACGCGCCGGGAGCGGCGTCGAACTGGTTTTGGTAGCGATACGGCTGCTTGGTGAATTCCTTCCACTCATCCTTTTCGAGATCGAGATTCAGAGTGTCGTTGAACCGGGCGCCGACCGAGCCATCCAGATTGTAGGCAATGCCCAGGACGTTTACGTTGGCGTGATATTTGCCTTTGTCCTTGTTGAACACCAGCGACTCGCCGGGAATTTCCATCGCCAGATTCACCTGCGCGACGTTAGGCCCTGAATAGAAGAAAGGGGCCTGCAGCGATCCGTGGATCGCACCCGGCTGATTCCCTGCCGCTTGCAGCTCCATCTGTTTTTCAATGGGCCGGCCATCGAGGGGATTCGCGGCGCGCACATTGCAATAGCCGCTGCGCGAGCGGACCTGCATGCTGCTCTGGCTCATTTTTACCTTGAGCGTGTGGCAACTGCCCTCCGGGCTGGACGCCGGAACATAGCCAAGCAGATAGAACTCATTTTGATCGCGGGCGATGCGATCCAGTCCGCCGAGAAGGTCGTTGGTGTTGTAAACGGCGAAGCCTCCGGTGCCGTCGGCGAGGGATTGCAGGATTTGCTGGTTCACGCTGGCTGAAGGGGGAATCGGGGGCAATATGTTTCGCGGCGCATTGTTCGGATTGTTGTAATAGCTGCTGTACGGCGAATTAACGGGGCGTGTGCCGCCGCCAGTGCCGCCGGGCGCGCCGCCCTTGCCGCCGCCAGCTCCGCCTGTGCCTCCGGGCGCGCCACCCCTGCCACCACCCGTGCCTCCACCACCACTCCCGCCGCCGGGATGCCCGCCGCCACCTCCACCCCCAGGCTTTTGCGGGTCAGCAGCGCTTGCGAGAGAGAAACTTGCCAGAACCAGTCTGGGGCGTTGAGGATTCCTGGCGCGCGAGGATGCGACGAGCGAATGTGCGGGATGTGGCGGCGAGTTAAATCCCGTGGGAACCGGGAGAGCCGGGGCCATCAGGCCGCGAGTGTCCAGCGAATAGATGGAGACATTCGCTTTGTTGCACGCGTCGATGGTGGCCGTCAGCTCTGAAATGCGCTCGGTGTCCAGCGGAAAACCGGCCGAAAAAAGAATCAACATTTTGCGCCCGGGAACCGCGCGAAGATTCTTCGCCAGGCTGCGTATCGCCAGCAACATGGTGCGAGCGCCGTAATCCGCTTCGGCGTTGCTGATCGAAGACAAGCTGGAGGACGCAACCATCACGGGATTGGCAAGCGCGGCGCTCTGGCCATTGGTTTCGATATTCGGATTTTTCACACCGCTGACGGCCGCGGTGAGCAGGCCGGCGTCAGCAGTGAAATTTTGTCTGACCAGGAGGCTGCCGCCGAAATCCACCACGGCCATCAGCCGGTCGGGCCCCGCACCTTCGGCGATAAATTTTGTGGCGGCCGCGCGAGCCTGTATCTGGTCGGGAAGCGCCATGGAGGAATTGTCAAAGAAAAGAATCATGTAATGCTTCTGGGCGTTGACGGGGCCGGAAGTATCGCTACCAAAGGAAAAACTAGTGACGGCCTGCTCCTTGTTGTCTTCGAAGACCTTGAAATCCTTCTGGGTAAGATCGTGGACGTAGTTCCCTCGCTTGTCGGTCACTACCGCATCCACAAGTACCACGCGGGATTCCGTGCGGATCACGGGCCCAGTTAGAACCGTCTGTTGCTGCGCCGCAGCTTCTGGCTTCGCGGGCTCCGGATTTTGCGCCCGAAGGGGCGCAGGGAAGGCGGAAACGGCGAACAATCCGAGCGCGAACAGCACCTGACGGTTTGTCCAATTCATCGGTCGGGTTGCCATGACTGCCTCCCTAATACGGAATTTCAACGGCGCCATTGCGCGCAGCCATCTGCGAGCCTTCCGAATCGCGAACCACCTGGCGGATCAGGTAGCGCCCGGGCTTGACGGCAAAGCTGGATTTCACGGTAAGCCCGGTGTGGGTAAGGCGCTCGTAGGTGCTGTCTTTCAAGTACATCTTGACGGTTTTTTCGCCACCGGTGATGAAATTGCCGTTTTCATCGAAGATGGCCGTGGCCAGGGTAAGGTCGTCGAGGCTGCGGCCATCCGCCTTGCGAAAATGCATGTTTTTCACTTCGAGGCGGGAAACCACGCTCAGATGCGCGCCTTCGGCCTGATTTTTGAAATATTGGGTCTGGAGATCCAGAGGAAGCTCGTTGATCTCTTCCTGCGAATAGATGGCTTCCTGGATTTCCTGCCGCGCCAGTTCGTGGGGATCGTCAATCTTGCGGGGAGCATAGTAGCCGCGGCGGGCTTGCACGGAATATTTCAACTTTTTCGCCAGCTCGACGCGGAGCAAGTGATACTGGCCGTCCATCTTGCGATTCTGCGGTGAAAACGCCAGCACGTAGGAAACTTCGGGAGCGAGTCCGGCAAGCTGCAACCCGCCCTGAAGGTCATTCGAGTTGTGGAAGAAAGTGCCGCCAGTGCCGTAGGCAAGGTCGCCGAGCACATACTGGTTTTCCTGCTGCGCGGAGACCCGGTACATGGTCTTGAGGCCCGCAGTGCGGAAACTGTCGGAGGATGGCCGGGAAATATCGCCCATCACGTCAGGCGCGTAAAGGCCACGGGCGTCGAGGGTATTGATGACTACGTTGGCGCGGTTAGCGCGGTCGATGACTCCGGATTCATCGAGGTAAGCGGTGGTCAGCAGGAAGCCCGGAGAGACGAGAAGCATAATGCGCTCGCCGGGCATGCTGCTCAGGCGGCGCAGGACGTCCTCCAGATGCCGGTAGGTGAATTGGTTTTCGATATCGCCGGCGCTGAGCGCGCGCAAGACGGCACCCTGCACGATTGCCGACGCTTGCGAGCGTTTGCTTTCATCTCCGTTGAACTGGCACTGGACGGTTTCCTCAATCGCTACAGCCTGGGCCGTGGAGTCGTGCTTGTTTTCGATCTGGTCGGCCATGTAGTGAGTAACTTCAGGGCAGTCCGCGCCCAGCGATTGCGGCGTCAGCGGTCGCGGAACCACGCCCAGAATCGCCCGGTGCAGGGCGGCTCGATCGGAAGTGAATTCCAGCGAGTCCTCGCCGGAGGTGGTGTAAATCGCGACGCGATCTGTGGAGGCCGTGGAATCGAGGAAGCGGCCGGCCTGCGAGCGGGCCCAAGTCGCGTCCTGCAAAGAAAGATGCGTGTCGTCAAAAACTAGCGCGACGAATCGCTCCGGCAGAACAGGCCCCTTCTTTCCGGAGGCATCACCGGGCGCAGACGCGTCTTCCTGGGTTTTTGCAACGGCAGCGGCACGCCGCAGGCGGGTCTCGGCGGTTTCCACCGAGAAGTTGCTGATGGTTTGCAGCTTGCTCTGATCGTAAAGCAGAAAGTCCTGTCGGGTGAGATTGTCCACGGGTTTGCCGGAAGCATTGCGGACGATCACGCGGACCTGGACGAGGTTGACGCGAACCTTAAACGTAGCCGCGGATTCGATTTGGGAAATCTCGGAGCCGGCGTCTGCCTTGGGCTTGGGCGCGGATTCCGGGGAACCGGCGGCAGGAGGCTTTTCCGGCGCGGAGTCGGGAGCGGAATCCTGACCGTATGCAGGATGGGTGAACAAAAGCAGGAAAATCGACAAGGCAATCCATAGCGCGCAACGCCACAACGAGTTCCGGTAAGACAAACGCGGGCTCATCCCTTCCCTTGCCCCCATTCGCGTACTGAAAAGATATGGCGTGCAGAGACACACTGCGGGCCGCCTCGCGCGGGTGGGATGCACTGACTATACGCCGCGCGTTTTGAGGGTGTCAACGCGACGGCTGCGGAAGCCCTCGAGGGTCCAGACGTCCTGCGCTTCGACGTGGCGGAGGAGATAGCGGTGACCGGTATCGGTCAGAACCCGGAAAAACGTTTCCCCGGGGGAATACCAGCGGTCCTCAATCTGGGCAATGGGCAGAAGGGTGTCGCCGAGTTTCAGGAGCCGCGGCGACGGGTCGGCTTGGTGGCCGGAATAGCAGATGACCTGGACAGTCTTCAAGAGAACTACCCCGGGCGAACTGGATCCGGTGATTCGCTGGTCAATCGCATGTTGTCCGCTTCCGCGTTCCACGCGGCGCCTAGAAAGACGATCACCGCCGAAATCTGCATCCAGATGAGCAGACCGATCACGGCGGCAAGGCCTCCGTACACCACGCTATACGGCACCCGGCGAACATAAAAGCCGAAGATGACGTTCACCAGCCACCACAGCAGGGTGGCCAGCATGGCGCCGGGCAGCACGCGTTGCAGACTCTCTTCCTTGGGGCGCGCGACCCAGTAGAGCACCGTGAGCGCGAGCATGGCCAGAACCATGGCGACCAGGGGGAAAAAGACCAACCAGAGGCCGTTCACAAAGGAGTGCGTGCCGATCACTCCTGTCACCCAGTGCCGCAGCGGACGACCGAACACGCCAAGTATTCCGGCGATGAGAATGGGGGCGACGGTGATCAGGAGAAGCAGCAGGCCGCGGAGCTGCCGGCGCAGGAAACTGCTGCGCTCAACGTCGCCATAGATCAGGTGGATACCCTCCATCAAGAGTTTCATCACTTGCGAACCGCCGAGCAAGCTGCCCGCCCAACCGAGTAGGGCGAATTTCCAGAGGTCCGGCCCGCGGCGGCTGAGGAAATCGCTCACGATGCCCTGGCTGCCCGGTGGAAGAAATTGCGTGAAATCGCGAATGGCATCGAGCAGCGCGGTGCGGCTGCCGATCCAGGTGGAAGCCAGGCCGACCGCAAGCAGCAAGGTGGGGAAAAAGGCGAGAAAGACGTTAAAGGCGATGGCTTGCGAAATCATGCTGCAGCGCGGAAAGACGCGCCTGAACATACCCCAGATTCGGTAGGAGAGCGGTCGCTCGATAGGCATCGCTGGACATTATAGCCGCAGAGGCAAGCGTACGATTTCTCGAATGGCTATAAAGTTTGCTGGGCTTTGGCATACCCGGGCGGAAGCCTAGTGTGGAAGATTTCGCCACAACAGCGGCACGTAGTACGCATCCAGATACCAACCGAGGGCAAAGAGCAGCGTGAAGCCGGAAAGCGCCGACAGAAACAGGCGCACCGGCAACGTGCGCGCGAGCGGCACCTGAGGCTCGGAGGAATGGAATAAGAATCCGCTGATCAGGCTAACGCATCCTGCCAGGCCGATTCGCGCTACGGATGCCACCAGGCGGTCTTCCCAGCGCGTGGCCGGAATGAAAAAGGCGGTATCGAGCAAAGCGCAGAGCGAGAGAATGCTCATCGCGAAAGAAACCACTTTGCCCAAATCCAGCAGCACGCTTCAGCCTCCGGAATCGGTAGGAGGGTCATTTGGGACGCGACGTGACTTGTGTGGTGGTCTGTATCAGGAACTTGCCTTCGTCCTCGTCCACGGCGTCCAGCCCGAGCGTACCATGGTTGCGAGGCGGCAGAAACCGTATACGGAGGTAGTAAATCTCCCCCCGCCCGCGCCGCCAGGTGAAGGAGGGCGATCGAGGGTTCACCGGTCAATCTGGTCCATTGCCCGTTCACGCAAAGGTGGTGATCTCCAGGATCAACCAGGAAGCTGAAATGGGAGTCACCCTGGTTGGCCCCGACCCAGGCGCCATCCACGCCAAATCGGGTGGTCATCCTGAGCAGTGCGCCCTTCCGGACATCTTCGATAACGTAAACCAGGGCCTTTCCGCTTGCTTTGGACACTACGGCTGCTTCGCCGGCATCGGGACTCACATCGAACTTGAGATTTTCCGGCCCACAAGCCGCTTTAGCCGCTGGGAAGGACGTGATCCTTTGCCCATAAGCTAGGGGCGTGGCCAGAAAAAGAACCACGAAGTAGAGAACCCTGTTTGCATTTGAGGTGTTCGTGATTCTCTCCCTGATGCGTCGAGCGTGTCATCTTTAATGAATGGACGAGTTCTCGATTCGCCGGGTTTCATCTTTCGTCGGATTATCCATAAACATTCGAAGATGGAGATAGCTGTCGTACACTTGTGAAGAGCATTTCCCGAGGATACCAAGAATGAAAGCAGCCCCCTCAAAGGTGGGTTTCGCGTCGTGGGAACGGAACACCATGTGGCGCTAATGCGTTCCAGGAAAGTAAATATTACCGGTATGGCAACGCCGCGCGTGTTGGGAGCTGTGCTGGCCTTGCTGTTATTGCCGTGTGTAGCGGCAGCGCAGGCCGAAGCGCCGAAAAAGGTGACGTGGAAATCGGTGGAGTTTGCCATTGTGCGCTTCAACGATCAGGCGCCAAATTCTTGGAACATCTACCACTCAGAGAAAAAGGGTATTTTGCTGGTGCGGTTGTGGAAACGCTACATGCTCGTGAAGATCCAGGATGAGGAGGTCTTCGACATTGACCCGCAAAAAATCACCGTGCATGGCGATTCGGCGGAATGGTCGTATGCCGACATTCCCGACAAGCCGATTGAGATCGTGGAATGGAAAGAGCGGAACATCGGCTCGATGCAGCGGGTGACCTTTCGCATTGGGAAAAACGGCCACGTACTTGAATTGCAGATTCCGCTAGGGCTCAATCGCGAGCCGATGTACTGAACAGATCACCGCGAAGTTTGGTCTGACCGGCGGTATACCCCGTAAAACCAAGGAATGCCCAAGGCGCCCGGAGCGACCCCAACGTTGACCGCATCGCCCGGGCGGAAGCGGTCGTAATCGTCCGAGTCAACGGCCAGCCGCTCAAAGCGATGCCCCGGTCGCCAGGAGGGCACGAACAAACGCCGCGTGCCGCGCACCACGCCTTTCATCTGATAGCGGCTATCGACCACCGAAGCGCGAAAAGTAACATTCCCGGGCGAGTCCAGCCGTCCGTTCAGGACCAGCGCCGCCAAAAGTATCAATGGAATCGGAATCAGCCCGGAAAAAAGATGCCGCAAAACCTCGATGTCCTTGCGCGCGCGGGCCCGGCTCTCCAGCACAATGGCCAGCGCGAGCGTCAGAAAAAACACCACCCCGAAAAAGACCAGCATGCCATCAAGGTCCAGAGGAGGATAGATCTGGCTGAGGTAAGGGAACAGGAGCGAACCGGCAAGAAACACGGCCATCTGGCGGATCAGGCGGCGGCGGAACACAAGTTCGGCGGCGGCGGAAGTCAATCCGCAGACCGGGCACTGATCGCTGGCGCGTTCGGAGCCACAATCCAGACAGTGGGTCATGGAAAATAGTATAAAGCCTTAGCGGTTTTCGGCGAGCTTCGCCAGGATTTCCTGATAAGGATGCGTGGTTGGGTCTTCAGGGAGCGCAATCGCGACCCCCATGCCCAAGCCGGGCTCCACGCGCTTGACGGAGCATTCCAGCCAAACGGGACGATCGGTGACCAGTTGTGCGCGGAATCCCGCTCCAACCCAGAGGACATCTTCGGATTCGATGAACATGCCGCCCACGCTGATATCGCGGGTACGCGCTTTCAGGCGAGCGAAACCCCACTCGATTTCGAGGCAGGCTTGGTAGGGATAGCGAGGTGCCCTGCGGCGATCGGGACGGCGAAGCCCGAATTCCCCCACGGACATGGACATGGCGCTCCTCTTCGAGATGAACGGCGCACAAGAGTCGAACCCAAGCAGCGGGTCTATTCCCTGAAGATACGCCGGTGAGCAGCACATTGTTTCAGACACCCTGAAGCGATGTTCTGTTCCCGTCATTTTCCAGTTGAGCACAAGACTGGCAGTTCTGATGAGACGCTTTACAGCTGGGAATTTCGGAGCTATGTTGCCGGAGTTTCGGTATACGCAGGAGGATCCCTATGGGAGGCAGTGCAACCGACTATCTGGCAGCGGAACGAACTGTGCTGGCTTGGATCCGCACGGGAATTGCCCTCATGGGGTTGGGATTCGTATTGGCGCGGTTCGGGCTGTTTCTAGAGGAGTTCAACCACTTGCAGCCCGATTTTCAGGTGAAATCGTATGGGATTTCGGTGTGGATTGGGGTCGCGCTGATCCTGATGGGCGTGTCCGTGTGCCTGCTTTCCCCTTTGCGGCATTTGCGGATGCTGAGGCAATTGGAGACCGGCGAATCGCTTTACCTCGACCGGCCGCGGTTGGTGATCGGGGTCGCAGCGGCGCTGGTGATTCTTGGACTCCTGATGGCCGGATACCTGATTCTCACCAATCCAGCCACCCTGGTTCATGCATCCATCGGGGAGGAGAAACCTATGACAACAACGACGGATAACGGAATGGTGCGGATACCCGGAAACCACTCGGTTGATGAAACCGTGGCCAAGCTGCAGGGAATCCTGCAGGTGAAAGGCGTGAAATTGTTTGTGGTGGTGGATCACAGCGGCGAGGCGGCGAGCGCGGGACTCAAGATGCCCAACACCAAGCTGCTGATTTTTGGAAACCCGAAAGCCGGGACGCTGTTGATGCTGGCGTCGCCGGGCGCTGCTCTCGATTTGCCGCTGAAGATTCTGGTAGCGGAAGATAGTGCGGGAACGACATGGATTTCCTACAACTCGCCCACGTACCTGCAATCACGGCATGGTCTACCGGCGGAACTGCTGCCGAATATCGCCCTAATCGAGGCGCTGGCCAGGAAAGCGGCGGAGTAGGAAAGAGCAAGTCGGGGCGGCCGCTACATGCGAGTTCCACAATAACGGTATGAATCTTGGAACGATTGCGGGCAAGCGCGCTTTGCCGCGCCGGGACCCGTGTGATAAATTAGTAGTTCGGGCCTCCAGTCCAATTTGCCTCTGAGGGAGATTTCATGGGTTTTTTCAGTACGGCTTCGCGCCGGCTCGGCATCGCGGGAGAATTGCTCTCCTTTTTTGCTCGCAACAAGCGCTGGTGGATGCTGCCGGTCATCCTGGTGGTGCTCTTCACCGCCGTTCTTATCGTTCTCGGACAAAGCTCGGCACTCGCGCCGTTCGTCTACGCCCTCTTTTAGGCGAATCGCGCTGCTATGGCCAATATTCTTGCCGAAAACCTGAAAACTCTTTGGAACGCTTGGAAACGCCTGGCGCACAAGATCGGGAATTTCCAGGCGCGCGTGATTCTGACGATCATCTACGCCATCGCGGTTTTGCCGTTTGGCCTGGTGGTCCGCTTGTTTTCCGATCCGCTCCGCATCAAGAATCGCCCTGCGAAATGGCTTGAGCATCCCGCCGAGGTGCACGACATCGATTGGGCCCACAGGCAATAGCTGATGCACATTCTTGGGATTTCCTGTTATTACCACGATGCTGCCGCAGCGATCCTGCGCGACGGCCAGCTGATTGCCGCAGCCGAAGAAGAGCGCTTTTCGCGCGTCAAGCACGACTTTGGTTTTCCGAAGCACGCCATCGAGTTTTGCCTGCGTGAAGCGAAAATCGACGCCAAGGACCTGGACTACGTGGTTTTTTACGAGCGGCCCTTTCGCAAGCTCGATCGGCTGCTGATCAGCGTTTTGCAAACCTATCCGCAATCGTGGAAAGTTTTCCGCGAATCCATGATCGGCTGGATGCTGGACAAGCTGTGGATCGCCAGCACCCTGCAATCGGAATTGGGCATCAGCCGCGACCGCGTACTGTTTTCGGAGCACCATCTTTCGCACGCCGCGAGCGCGTTTCTGTGCTCGCCATTCGAGGAATCGGCGATTCTGACGGTTGATGGCGTCGGCGAATGGCTGACGGCGGCTTGCGGCGTGGGCCGCGGCACGCAAATCCAGTTGACCAAGCAGATTGAGTTTCCGCATTCCATTGGCCTCCTCTACAGCGCGTTCACGGCGTTCCTCGGCTTCGAAGTGAATGAAGGCGAGTACAAAGTGATGGGCATGGCGCCTTACGGGACGCCTCGTTACGTGGACAAAGTCTGGAAAACCGTGAAGCAGAATGACGACGGTTCGTTTTCGCTGGACATGGATTATTTCTGCTTCCACTACGCGACCGACCGCATGTACACGCCGAAGCTGGTGGAACTTTTCGGCGAGCCGCGGCCACGAGAGACCCCCTTTTTCACCGAATCCACAGGCTTCCCAAAGTATTTCGGCAAGAAGCCGGCGGATTACCTCGCCCAGTGCCGGGTGAACGAGCATTACGCGGACATTGCAGCCAGCGTCCAGCGCGTCACGGAAGATCTTCTCGTCGGCATGGCCAAAAACCTTCACAAGCAGACGGGCCTCAAGAAACTTTGCGTGGCCGGCGGGGTTGGCTTGAACAGCGTGGCAAATGGAAGAATGCTCCGTGAATCCGGCTTCGACGAGTTGTTCATTCAGCCGGCTGCGGGAGATTCCGGTGGCGCTCTGGGCGCCGCGCTTTGGGCCTATCATTCCGTGCTCGGCAAGCCGCGTTCTTTCCGCATGGAGCATGCCTATTGGGGTCAGGAATACGGCGCTTCCGAGATCCGCTCGTTCCTCGAAAGTGAAAACATTCCCTACCACGAAGCCGCCAGCACGGATGAATTGCTCGACCGCACCACGGATTTCCTGACCGGCAGCAAGGTGGTCGGCTGGTATCAGGGACGCTTCGAGTGGGGCCCCCGCGCGCTGGGGCATCGCAGCATCCTGGCCGATCCTCGCGGCGCGGACATGAAAGATATCGTCAATTCGAAAATCAAATTCCGCGAGCCGTATCGCCCGTTCGCGCCATCGGTCGTTGCGGAAGCGGCGCCGACGTATTTTGAGTTGGGCGACGCGGTGAATCAGTATCCGCTGCGCTACATGCTCTACGTAACGCCGGTGAAACCCGAGCATCACGCCACGCTGCCGGCGATCACCCACGTGGACGGGTCCGCGCGCGTGCAGACGGTCTATCGCGAGCAAAGCCCGCTCTACTACGGCTTGATCGAGCGCTTCGGGCAGGCCACGGGCGTTCCCGTGGTCCTCAACACTTCCTTCAATCTGCGGGGCGAGCCGATTGTGACTACGCCTGCGAATGCCTACAGCACGTTTTCTCGCAGCCAGATGGATTGCCTGGTGCTGGGGAATTTCCTCATCGAGAAGCCGTCGTAGCCGCAGTTTTCCCGACGATTGATGTTTTTCCGTCAAAGCTCAAGAAAAACAACTTGTCATCCTTCGCTGGTTAGTCGCTCGCAGGGGTTGCGTTGAGCTGCGCCAACCAGGGCTCGAGGATCTCCGCTGCCACTTTGCTTCCCCTGGGCGTCCAATGTCCGTCGCAACGCAGAAAGAATGTTTGGAAATTTCCGGCGGACCGCGCATCCATATCCGGCAGCAGGTCCTTCACGGGAACTCCCTTTTCCTGGCCCCAGATGAGGATCACCGGCCCGAGCCGATTCGCTCCGGATCGCTTCAATCTCACAAAATCATTGGACGTGGGTATCAGGATTACCGCCATCTTGGCGTGGTGCGCGTCCGCGGTGGCGTGAATGTCGTCCAGCGCCCTTTTCAGCCGGGCAATATCCACGTCGTTGAAATCGTTATAGCCGGAATACGGCGGCGCCATCCGCCAGTACATGCTCGAGTACAGGAACTGGCCGACGTGGTAGGACGCGAGATACGCGCGCAGCACGGACTCGACGCGATCCCAGAATCCTTCGCCAGCCTGGGGTTCGACATGATTCGTGTAGACGATGGAAAAATCGTCGGCGTAGTAGGGCCGGTAGCGGTCCGCATGGTGGACCTTGCCCCATTCGAGCGACATATCGTGAAAATCATTGTCGGGAAGCACCCCAACAACGACCGTGTCGTGATCGAATTTCGCGGCCAGCGTTTTGTAAAGCAGCGCGTACTGCAGCGGGCCAAAATCCCCGCTGGTGCCGAAATTCAGATACTCGCGCCCGGTATCGCGCTCAAGAATATTGGTCAGGCGATTCTGGTCGGCGAGGCCGAGACCCTCGATCATGGAGTCGCCGAGGACGACGGTGCGCGGATTAGCGGAGTGCAGACTGCGCTCCACGTCGCGCGCGCCATAGCTGTTCGTGGTGTACTCGACGCTGAAACAGCCCCCCTGGTGATAAAAATGCCCGTTGGGGCGGTGCCACACGCCGAAGTCGGGATTGATGTCGGCCCAGAAATTGTTGTAGTTGACGTGATAGGTCGGCTTGCTGGAGTGCCAATCCGTGACATTGATATAGACGAGACACACAATTTCGATCAGCACGGCGAACAGCAAGAAATTGCCGACAAAGAGTTTCAGAAAATACAAAAAGGACTTCAAGCCAGAGCGCTTCGGCGCCGCATCCGCAGCTACGGGAGTTTCTTCGTTCATTCTTTCTCCGAATAAATGTTCGAAAGAAAAGAGTACCGCGTTTTGAGGGGATTCGTCACATCGCCCAAGCGGTATGGCCGGATTACAGGCGCTTGCCGATCATGATGAAAAAGCCGCCGTCGCGGCCGCCGACCAGCATTTCCCCGGTCTGCACCAGGAAATGATTCAAGGCCGTGCCGGGAGAGTGCGGCTCGAAAAGTTTTTCGTCGGTGGCAAAGCTTTCGCCCTGCGCCTTGGGAATGCTGTTCATGAATTCGAAGCCGTTCTCCTTGAACCAGCCTTGCACCTCTCCGAACGTGTGCTTCGATTCATGCGGATTTTTGTACTGGTCGAGAAACCACGCATCTTTGCGGCCCCGGTTCCGGGCGCGGTCCCTGATCTGGGGATCCAGAAACTGCATCCGGTCGCCGGAGACCCGGAACATCCAGCGGCGGAGATCGGTGGTCAGGCGGCTGTACTTGTTGTAAAGCCCGATCAGAATAAAGCCGCCGCGCTTGACGAGCTTCCCGATGGTCTGAAATCCCAGATACGGGTCGCTGGTATGGTGCAGCACGCCGTTGCATACGACAAAATCGAAGCTTTCTTGCGGGAACACCGGGCGGAATAGATTCATCTGCAGGAATTTGGTGCCTTTAATTTCGTTCTCACGGCGGAAGTTCTCCGCAAGTTCGAGAGAGTGCAAGCAGCCATCCGCGCCGACGACCGTGCGGCCCCAGGTCATTCCCAGAAAATTGCTCAGTTGCCCTGTCCCACAGCCGACTTCGAGAATCGAAGAGCCGTGGCGGATCTGCTCATCCAGCAGCTTCGCGAAAACTCCGCGGCGCGCCTTCAGCCGGAGCGCTTCTGCGGAATCGAAGTCATCATAATTCGGAAACGGCGTTTTTTCATAAAATGCCTGCATGGCGCGGGTAACATCCGGCTTCTCGGCCGACCAGTCGTTCTGCCAAAACAGATTTGGGATTCCCCCGTCTAGGGGAAACGTATGGCGGCAATTTTCACAGGTCACCTGGTCCGGCAGTGCGGCCAGTTTCCCGCTACAAATGGGGCAAACCAGAGCGATTTCAACTGCGGCACTTGTTGTTTTTGCATTCATCTTTCTCGAATCCTAACACAGCCTCCTGGAGCGATGCACATTTTGCGCCCGGAATCAGTTGCGTATTGCGCCGCGCGCGGCGGGATGCTAGCCTTAGCGAACAAAAGGCGAATTATTTGGCAGCTTCAGAGGAGACTGAACGATGGCAAGCAACGCGTTTTCCCTGGCCAGGGCGGGAAACTCCTCCCCCCTCACCCGTGTCAGGCAGGTGCTGGACGGCTTCGCGGCGCGCGACCGCGACGGGGAGACACTGACGGCGGTGCGCCACTACCCTGCCCGAGAGGCGCAATGGGCGGAATTTCCAGCGTGGGTGCACGCGGAGCTTCGCGCAGCTTATAACGCCAAGGGCATCCGGCAACCTTACACGCACCAGGCGGCGGCCGCGGAGGCGGTGCACGCGGGCAAGAACGTGGTGATCGTGACCCCCACGGCTTCGGGAAAAACCCTGTGCTACAACCTGCCGGTGCTCGATGCGATTCTGGAGAATGACGACACGCGTGCCTTGTACCTCTTCCCCACCAAGGCGCTGGCGCAGGACCAGTTGGCGGAACTCCACGACTTGAACCAGCGGCTGGAGAATCGCGTGGGCGTATTCACTTACGACGGCGACACGCCCGCCGATGCGCGCAAAGCGATTCGCGAGCGAAGCCACGTGGTGCTGACGAACCCGGACATGCTGCACACCGGGATCCTGCCGCACCACACGCGGTGGACGCGGCTGTTCGAAAATCTGCGTTATATCGTGGTGGATGAACTGCACACCTACCGCGGCGTTTTTGGGAGCCACTTGTCGAACGTTTTCAGGCGGCTGCAACGCATCGCCCGATTTTATGGCAGTAGCCCGCAGTTCATCTGCTGCTCGGCAACAATCGCGAATCCGGGCGAGCTGGCTTCGCGGCTGATCGAAGACAATGTGGAAGTGCTGGCGGCGAACGGCGCGCCGGCGGCCGAGAAGACGTTTGTGTTTTATAATCCGCCAGTGGTCAACCGCGCATTGGGCATCCGGCGAAGCTACATCAATGAGGGCTCGCGCGTGGCGCAGGAATTCCTGAAACACGATTTGCAGACCATGGTCTTCGCCAATTCGCGGCTGCACACGGAACTGATCCTGACCTATCTGCAGCAGGCGAATCCAGAACAGCCGGGCAAACCGGAAACGATTCGCGGGTATCGCGGCGGATATTTGCCGAACGAACGGCGCGAGATTGAGCGCGGTTTGCGCGAAGGGCGGATTCGCGGCGTGGTGACGACTTCCGCGATGGAGCTTGGCATCGACGTGGGCTCGCTGGACACCGTGGTGATGACCGGCTATCCCGGCACGATTGCCGCCACCTGGCAGCGAGCGGGACGCGCTGGGCGCCGCAGCGGAAGTTCTTGCGCCGTGCTGGTGGCTTCCTCCGCGCCTCTCGATCAATTCATTATCCGCCATCCGGACTATTTTTTCGGGAACACGCCGGAGCATGCCTTCATCCAGCCGGACAATCTGGAGATTCTGATCAACCACCTGAAATGCGCGGCGTTTGAGCTGCCAATCAGCCCGCAGGAAAAATTCGGAGAGGTGAACGTCGAGGATCTGTGCGCGCGGCTGGCGGAAGCGGGCTATCTCCATCTCGCGGGCGAAAACTATCACTGGACGCACGAGGCCTATCCGGCGGACACCGTCAGCCTACGTTCGGTTACCAGCGACAATTTTGTGATCATTGATGTCACCGGAGCGCCGCAGGTGATCGGCGAAGTGGATTTTCCAAGTGCCCTGACGACTGTCCACGAGAAGGCAATCTACCTTCACGACGGGCAGCAGTACCACGTGGAGCACCTGGATTTTAAGGAGCGCAAGGCCTACGTGAAGCAAGTGAGCGTGGATTACTACACCGACGCGATCCGCTATACGCAGGTGCGGGCGCTAGAGATTGCTGAGACCGCGCGGGGAATTGAGCCTGAAGAGGGCCGAGCGAGCTCGGCCCCTCGAAGGAGCGAGCCAGAGCAGAGCCCTTTCGACTCCGCCGAGGGCAGGCCGGAATGGCTGTGCCACTCGCGGTCGCATGGGGATGTGCTGGTGCGGTCACAGGTGGTGGGCTTCAAGAAAATCAAATTCTTCACGCATGAGAATATCGGCGCGGGACAGCTCGAACTGCCCGAGAATGAGATGCACACCACCTCGTACTGGATTACGCTCGAGCGGGCGCTGCTGGAATCGCTGCCATACGCGATCAGCGAACGGCAATCCGGAATGTTTGGGCTGTTGTATGCGCTGGCGTCGGTGGCCACGCTGCTGCTGATGTGCGACGGGCGCGACTTGGGAACGGCGATTGGCGAGCGGCCGCCGGCTCCGGGGGCAGAAGCCCAGGAGTTCACGCCGATGCGAATGGAAGAGGCCGTTGGTTTCGAGGCGAAGGAATTCTTCGAGCCGAACTTGTATCTGTTTGACGCGTATCCGGGAGGGATTGGATTTTCCGAACCCTTGTTTCGCGCGCATGCGTTGCTGTTGCGGAAGACGCAGGAGTTGATTGAGGCTTGCCCTTGCGATGCGGGATGCCCTTCCTGTGTTGGACCGGCGGGGGATCTGGCTCCGAAGGCGAAGGAGGCGGCGCTGGCGATTTTGGAGAGGTTGTGCGGGTAGAAAAAATTTGACACAGGGGACACTGAGGCAGAGCACAGGGGTCAGGGAGAGTTGGTCGGCAACGGTTGAAACAGCAAAAGCGGGAGCAGAGCCGCCGCACTCAGAAAGGGGGGATCATCGATCGGTTTTCTAGATTGGCGGCGTTGAGGCCGACGCGCGGGGTGGCCCCGAAGCCGGCGGAATTGCGCGCGCCGGATGAGACGGACTCGCTCAGCCGGTTGCTGGGGGCAGGCATTGCGCGGAATCATTTTGGCGAGCACCTGGCGATTCGCAATTGGTTTTCGACGCCGGAGTATGCTGAGCCGTCGCCGGTGGCGCTGGAGCTTTTGACGAAGGCGACTTCTGTCCGGAGGCCCGGTCTGAAGCTCGGCCACTCCAGAGCGGACGCGGCATCGCGGCAGGCAAGAACGGCGCTGGCGGATCCGGAGAAATGGTTGTTTCTGGATACGGAGACGACCGGGCTCGCGGGCGGAACAGGAACGTATGCTTTCCTGGTGGGCCTGGCGTGGTGGGATTCGGGCGGGTTAGAGGTGGAGCAGCTCTTCCTGCGCGATTTTTCCGAGGAGCACTCGCTGCTGCACGAACTTGCCGCGCGATTGACGGAGAGGCCAGTCCTCGTCACCTTTAACGGAAAATCGTTCGACTGGCCGCTGCTGGAAAATCGCTTCACCATGACGCGGGCGATCAAAGTGCCGCAACTTGCCGTGCACCTGGATTTGCTGCATCCGGCGCGCGCGCTCTGGAAATTGCGCCTGGGTTCCGTGCGGCTGGTGGAACTCGAGCGGCACGTGCTCGACGCGGAGCGGCTTGGCTGGCACCGCGGCGACGATGTGGCCTCGGCGCTGATTCCGCAGTTTTATTTCGATTACCTGCGCGGAGGCACCGCCTCCCCGCTGGCGGGCGTAGTGAAGCACAACCAGATGGATTTGCGGGGGCTCGCCGCTCTTTTTGGAAAGATCAATTCGCTGCTCGACGAGCGGCAATCGCTTGCAGCCGAAGAATCGCTGGACTTGTTTGGCTTGTCAAAATTCTTGCAGCGGCGCGGCGCAGGCGAGCGGGCGCACTCGACGTGCATGAAAGCGCTCGACAGAGGCCTGCCCCCGGAGTTCCGGCCGCGCGCAACGCGAGAACTGGCGCTGATGGCCAAACGCCGCGGCGACAACGACGGCGCGGCAGCGTTGTGGCACGAACTGGCCGGCGACCAGGCCGATGGCATCGAGGCTTCTGAACAACTGGCCATCCACTACGAGCGCCGGGCCAAGGATTTCGAGCAAGCTTTGCAGTTTGCCGAACTCGCTCTCGCCAGACTCCAGCGCCAGCGCACGCTTTCGCGCGATCCCTATGGTCGGGAGCGCACCCGGCGGCTTGAGGATAAGTTGATGTGCCGGGTGAAGCGCTTGCGGCATCGCATAGACAGGAGTAATGCCACCGCCCAGGCACCACTACTTCTAAAACGTGCGGCGGCGGGCGGCAACGCGCGTTAGCCCTTTTTCGATTTTCCGTTCCCTCTCGTGAATCGTTCGAATTTGGAGGCACAAAACGGATGGAATCCCCAGGCACAAAGCAGCAAGCTTTCAGCATGGCAAACATGGACACCACGACTCATTCTTACCTGCACACGGAACTTGAGCGGCGGCGAGCGAGCCTGGAAGCAGCGGCTGGCCCGAGCGTCACGGATGCTTCGCTGCGTCAATTGATCAGCAGCGTGGACGAAGCCCTGGCCCGCCTGAACGGCGGCACGTTCGGCATTTGCGAAGTGTGCCACGACTCGATCGAAGCCGACCGCTTGCTCTGCAATCCGTTACTGCGCTTCTGCCTGGACCATCTTTCTTCGGAAGAGCAGCGCGCACTGGAGCGCGATCTGGTGCTGGCAGCGGGAATCCAGCGGGGACTTCTGCCGCGCACCGACTGGTCGGTCTGTAATTGGCAAGCGCGATACCACTACGAACCGGCCGCGATGGTCAGCGGGGATTACTTTGACCTGATCGAGGCCGACGATAGTTTTCTCTTCCTGCTCGGCGATGTCGCCGGAAAAGGTGTGGCGGCGTCCATGCTGATGAGCCACTTACACGCGACGTTTCGAACATTGGCGAGCCAGAACCTGCCGCTCAGCCAGCTGGTGGGCCATGCCAACCGCTTGTTCTGCGAAAGCACCACCGCCGGGCAATACGTCACGCTGGTTGTCGGACGCGCGTGGCCCGACGGCAAAGTGGAGTACGCGAGCGCCGGGCATTTGCCGCTGTTGCACGTTTCGCGCACGGGGGTCACGTCGCGGCAAGCCACGGGCGTGCCTCTGGGTATGTTCTGCACAACGGATTTCCCGGTGTGCCAGCTCCGGCTGGATCACGGCGATTCCCTGTTTCTTTATACCGATGGGCTGTCGGAGGTCTTCAACACCAAAGGCGACGAGTATGGCCTCTGCCGCGTTGAGCAGCTTATCGCGCGGCACGCTTCGAAACCCCCGGACCAGATGCTCTCGGCGTGCCTGAGCGAATTGCGCGACTTTTCCGCGGGCGTCAAACGCACGGACGACCTGACGCTGCTGGTGATGCAGCACTCAAGCTGAATCGCGGCTCGCGGGCTGATGCGGCCCGATCCTCAAAGCCCCGGGATAGAATCGAAATCCATCGCCAGTGTGTTCGATAGGGCTGTCTTGATCTCTTTTGAGGTTGGCGCCTGGGGCGACTCCGGTATCAGCCGCCAGTTGAGCTTCGCGGTCCACTCCAGAAACAACCCGGAACTGCCGCCTTCGAGGGTGATGCATTCCCGGCCGCTGCACCGGAAAAAGACGCTGCCCTGCGCGGAATCAAATGTAAGGAAATTGGAGCGGCGAGAGACATCCGTGCGGTCCGGATATTTCTTCTCGAGCGCCTCGGAGTACTCCTTGAAAAAACGCGCCGCGGAAACCATATCGGCCAGCCGGATGCGGGTGCCCAACATCAGGCGCTTGGAAATTTTTTCCTCGAACGTCGCGTAATCGTCGCCGTCCCATTCCGCGGCCATGGCCTTGGCACGCGGCTCATCGAGGAATTGTTTCAACACTTCCTTCCATCCCAGTTCGCCCAGAGAATTTTCCTCCAGCAGTACCCAGTTTTGGCCCGGCGCCGCGGAAGGCAAGTCCACCTTAAGGGGCAGAGGCGCGCGGTTCGCGAAATAGAGATCCGGGTGCAGGATTTGCTGGGTATTGGCGGGGGGCCGCGCGAACACCGAGGAAAACGCCGGCCAGCCACCAGATTTCAGCACGCCCATCGAAAAGGTGAGACCGCTGAAATAGGGAAACATCAACGAATCTTTAATGAACGGCGGAGCCTTCTTGAGGATGGGTGTTTCCGCCAGGTCGCCAACGAAAACGGAAGGATCGAACTCGGGCAGGTCCTTAAGCTGCAAGCCTTTGCCTTTCAATTCGTATTCCAGCATACCGGCCATGGCGCTGCCTTCCAGAACGGCTTCGCGGGCCATTTCGGCGTCATCATTTGGCCGTGCCGCCCGCACCCAGGGCTCGATATTGAAATGCTGGTCTTGCAGTGCGTGGGTAAGTTCATGGGCCATTACCATGCGCTGCTCGTCCACCGGGATCCAGTCCGCGATGTAGAACTCGTGGGCCTTTGGGTCATACAACCCGGCGATCTGCTCGGTCAGCAACTCAACAAGAAAGCTGTCGAGATTAAAGTCCTTTGGAATCAATCCAAAAGCTTCGGCGCTGCGGGCGGAGGCATAACGCTCTTGTGCATCTTTCTCGTCGTCCATCTGGCGGAGGATGTAGGCGTGGATATCCTCGCGGGAACGAATGGATTTCTTTAATGGGGTCACTAGCCCCCAGCCCGTGATTTGGCTCATGTCCCTGACCACTTCGTCGGCGGTGGCAAGAAATTCGGGGCTGCTGGTTCCCTCAGACGGGTGAGCGGTCACAGGAGCGGTGGTGGCTTGTTGAGCGGGAGCAAAGGGGGCGGCAAAGAGAACCAGCGTCCCGAGCAGCAAGCAAGCAACAAAAACCCCGAAAAAACGGCGACGAGAGGCCATAGAAGCTCAGGATAGCAGATTCCCCGGAGCGGCCGAAGACGGAGCGTGCCAGAAGGACTTGTTTCACATCAAAACATACTTCCCGGAATTTCCACAGAGGTTTATGCTGTTCTGGAAGCGTAACAAAGTGGTAATTTGCTAGAGTGGCAGTGGCAGATCAATTGACCGTTAGGGGGGAGCCATGTATCCACCGGGGCTGCGTCTACGACAAACTCGAGAAACGCTCGGGTTAACCTATCGGGAAGTGGAACACGCCAGTTATGAGCTAGCGGCCAAGCGCGGCAGGCCAGACTTCATCCTGCACATCAGCCGCCTGGCGGATATCGAGAATCGGAATGTTGTGCCCAGCCTGCACAAACTGTATTCCCTCGCCACCATTTATCATCTGAGCCCCTTGGAAATCTCGGGATGGTATGAAGCGCCACTCGAGCAAACCTTCGAAGACGGGGCAGCGTTTCCCTCCCAACATACGCACCTGCACGAGTTCCCCGTACGATTTGCCTTGAGCCCTCAGTTTGGCTCGAGGTTTGGCGAAGACTCTACCGGATTATTGAACGAGCAGCCAGATAACGTGCGCTATTTCCCCGGGATGAAGCAAGAGGCCTCGGTTCGCTTCCGTTACGGATACATCGGGCTCTTGGACCGGCGAATGGCGCCCATCCTGCGGCCCGGAAGCATGGTGGTCGTGGATACGGCGGTCCGGAGCATTGATGAGGCGGATTGGAGCACCGAGTACGACCGGCCGCTGTATTTCGTGGAAACACGAGGGGGTTACCGCTGCGGCTGGTTCCTGAAATTGAAGTCCAGGCTGGTGATGCAGCCACACATGCTTTCGCATTGCGCACCGGAAGCCTGGCGAACTCCGTCAGAGGCCGAGGTGGTGGGGAAAGTGGTCGGGATGATCACTTATCTGAACGAGCCTTGGGATTGTGTTCGCGAAGCAGCTCCAGCAATGCAGTCAGATTGGATCGAAAAAGTTCCTTGAGGTAGTCGGGCGTCTCCCCCGGAATCCAACTCTCCGCCCTCTCCTGGCAGCTCCGCACACCCTCTCTGACTCCCTCAGGCAGTGTAGCTACGAACCGGCGAAGGTCTTCTTCCTGTTGCGCCAAAGGCATCTCCAACAATCGTTCAAATAACTCCTCGTGACATCTGGCCAGTGCCTCCCCAACAGGCTCCTGCCCATAAGCCGCCGACAGGCGGTCGTGCGCATAAATGTTGGTGGAAGGGTCCTTCAGGCTCGCAAGATAGGCCAGCCTCGCAAAATTGCCGGTTAGCGGCTCAAGGTAATGGAGAGCAAAGTCGTAAAGAATCTGACGGTGGATGCGAAGTTGTTCCTGCATCTGGTCCTCCTACGAGCGGGAACGTTCCGCCATCAGAACTTCTTCATCGCTCGTAAAGCAACCATTCCGATTTGGGTCACCCTTCGCAGCCAGGAGGGTTCCCATGAAACATCATTTTCTTATCCTGAAAGTTGCGCTTTCAGTAAGCCTAATCGTACTTTCCATCGCGGTTGTGGTCAACCATCCGCTCGCAGGAACGAGCGAATGGCGGAATACGCACGTCGCCGACGGGGTGCCGCTGCCTCCGCCAACCCAGCCGCAACCGAAACTCGGGGTTGTCTTGATCGCAGACGGTGTACCACTGCCGCCGCCAACCCAGCCGCAGCCAAAGTTCATCGGGGCGGCGTAACTCGGCCGGGAGCGAAGCGCACCCGCGCTTTCCCCAGCTGATACTTAGACTCGCCCCACCTCAAATAAGCCGGGCTCATCTATTTACTGGCCAGTTAAGTTATGGTAGTGTTGCCGGCGTATGGTTGAGCCCCTTCAACTGCAAGCTGCCGCATGGGCCCTCACCACAACGCTTGAGCTTGCTCTATTCGTTCAACTGGTTCGGCGTAAACTTGGCCGAATCTATCCCTGCTTTTTCGGCTATCTCCTGGCCGTAATCTTGCAGAGCATTGCGGTTGCCGTTCTCTACCGTAGTACGAATTTCGACAAGCTGGCCGTCTGGAAGATCGCCTGGGCGACCCAGGGCCTGGTTGTGTTCATGAGGTCGCTCGTCGTGCTGGAACTCATCCGAAACATACTCTCCCGCTATATCGGCATCTGGGGGTTGGCTCAGAGGTTGTTTCTCTCGGTCGCGGCGGCCGTCATTGCCTATGACCTCGCGTTGTCGAAGGGAGAGTGGCAATGGCTGATTATGAACGGAATGCGGGGGCTGGAACTGGCGATGGCCGCTGTAATTGTGGCGATGATGGTTTTCGCGCGTTACTACCGGGTGCCGGTCAACCAGTTCGAACGCGCCCTGGCGATCGGATTGTGTCTTTATTCTTCGTTCTACGTAATCAACTATTCGCTGCTTGAAAGAATCTTTCTGCTGCACGACGTGCTCTGGAATTTCCTGGAAATCCTTACGTTTATCGCCAGCCTGCTCGTCTGGATCAGTGCGGTGGGCCGGTATCGGGAGTCGGAAGAGGTCGCGATTCCCCCGGCAATCTCCGCCGCTCTTTACGGAAAAGTGTCATCTGAAGTGAACTCGCGCCTGCTCCTGCTCAATCGCCAACTCATCCAGTTGCTGCACCTGAAAGACCGGGGGCAATGAGCCTTCCCCTCATTCTGCTGGTCTTGTTCGCGATCCTGCTGGTCGGCTTGCTGGCGTGGGCCCTGCGGCCGCCCACGCCTGCGATCGAGCCGCCACTGGATGTTTTCGAGGCACTTTCGCAATCGCGGCATTGTTCACGGATATCGCAAATCCTGCAAACGCTGCAGCCCGAAGATACCGAGTACCTTCGGGAAGCCGGCCAGGCGGCGCTGATGCAGACTCTTCGCAAGCAGCGCAGGCAGATTGCGCTGAACTATCTGGACCGCCTGCAGGAAGAATTTGAAACGCTGCTGGAGATTTCGCGAGTACTGGCGTTGCTGTCCCCGGAGGTTGTCGGGATCGAGGAAATCGAGCGCTGGAAGTTGAGCCTGGCTTTCGCGGCGAATTGCGCCTTTTTGCGGTGGAAACTCCGGTTGGGACTGCAAACCTTCTCGGGCTTCACACTGCTTTCGAGCATGGCGACCAACATCGCCCGGCAGTTGGACGCAGCCACAACACGCATTGCCGAAACGGCGGCGCGAGGTTCCGAGCCTTCCGTCCCCGGCCCCGGGAATCTCGGCCGCCTCTAAGCCCTCCGTTCCCAGCACTTCCGTTTTTATTAATTGGAAACCGTGGCTGCGGTCAGGGGAGAAGACTTGGCATCGAACTGCAACGGCAATTCGATCCGGAAACTCGCCCCGCGCGGAAGCGAATTCTTTACGCGAATCGTGCCGCCATGCTCGGTGATGATTCCGTAGCAGATGCTGAGGCCGAGGCCCGTGCCTTTGCCGACGGGCTTGGTGGTGTAGAACGGATCAAAAACCCGCGAGGGGTCCTTCACTCCGGGGCCGCTGTCGGTGAATTCCACGAAAATATATTTTTCGTCTACCCCGGAAGTGACCCAAAGATCGCCCTGCGTGGAGTGCTCCAGAATCGCGTCAACTGCGTTGTTAATCAGGTTGAGGAAAACCTGCTGCAACTGGTGCGGATCGGCTGGAACAAGCGGAAGATCCTGCGACAGCTCCAGGTGTACGCGGATCTGGTTCATCCGCAGATCGTAATCCCGCAAAGTAAGGGTATCCTCCATGACCGAGTTCACAGCGACCGGGACGCGCTCCGGTTTATGCTGGCGGGCAAAACTGAGCAGGTTCTGCACAATCCGATGGGTGCGCTGCGCCTGCTTGTACATCTTCTCGGCGTAGCTCAGCGCCAGCGGCCCGACCTGCCCGCTCGATTCCAATAATTGGCTGTACCCGAGGATGGCCGTGAGCGGATTGTTCAGCTCATGAGCCACGCCGGAAATCAGCTGCCCGACCGCGGCAAGTTTTTCGCTGTGCAGCAACTGCTCTTGCGTGCGCCGCAGATTTTCGTAGGCCTGGCGGGTTTCTTCGTAAAGCTGGCTGCGCTCCACCGCGCTGGCAACCTGGCTGCCGACGGCGATCAGCAAGCTGATATCTGGCGCGGAAAATTCCCGCGGAGTCCGACTGCCGACCACCAGCCCGCCCACGATCTTGTCCTTCGACCATAGGGTGACGATGTAGGCGGATTCGATCTGCTCTTTTATCCTGAGATCGGCGACCAGGCCGGGCAATGGCAGCCCCTGCGCGGAAAGAAACGGCGCCCGCACCGCGCGGATCTGCTGAATCAATTCCGGGGGAACCGGCAGCAGCGGAGAACTCTTGGCGAATTCCGAGCGATGCCCGACCGCCGCGGCCCGGCGCAGCGACAGGCCATCCGGTTCGAACAGGTAAAGCGAAGCGGCGTCAATGCTGAACAGTTCAAGTATCTGGCGAAGCGTGCGCTGCAGGGAATCGTGGAGATCAATGGAGGAGACCAGGGTTTCGCCGATCGAGTTGAGCACCAGCAGTTCGCGATTCCGCCGCCGGATTTCCTGTTCGGCCCGACGCCGGTCCGTCACATCCAGCAGGAACCCCTGATACGCGGTAACGTTTCCGGCGGCGTCGCGTATGGCTGTGGAAGACTCGCTGACGGTGCGGAGTTCCCCGTCCTTGCGGCGTATTTCAAATTCAAAATCGTTGACGGAGCCGTGCTCCTGCAGGAGCCGCTTGAGGCGATCGCGTTCGAGTGGATTCACATACAGCGTCTGAGCGATTTCGACGCCCAGAAGCTCATCGCGGTTTTCGTAGCCGACGATGCGCATCAGAGCGTCGTTGAAATCCAGGAAGCGCCCCTGCAACGTCGAGATGAACACGCCTTCCTGAACGCTGGCCACCAGGTGGCGGTATTTTTCTTCCGCCTTCTTCCGTTCGGTGATGTCTTTCAGGACGTGAATCGTTCCGAGCTTGCGGCCTGCCGGATCGGAAAAGTCGGAATTGGACGCGAGGAAATAGCCCTGCAGCCAGGGATCAGGAGCGTCCGCGTCGCCAGAGCAACCCTCGCAATAAGGACAAATCTTAAACGACGCGGCTCGCGGGCTGAATAAATCACTGACCGAGCGGCCCACAACCGAGAGAAAATCCCTCCCAAGCAGATTCGCGAGCCGCAGATTTCCCCGCACGATCCGCCCTTCGCTGTCGTGCACCATGATGGGGTCACCGATGGAGTCAAAGGTGTACACCCACTGTTGCTGAACCGTCTTGATCTGTTCGAACAGGTTTACGTTCTCCACGGTTGTGCCGAGGAAACTGGCCACGTTCACGAGGTAGGTCAACTCATCTTCATGGAAACGCTTGCCGGGCAGCGCCCCCACGTTCAGCAGTCCCACCACTCCCTTTTTCCCGCGTAGCGGCACGCTGATCAGCTGGGTGATCCCGGCATCGGCCATGGCGCGCCGAACTTTGGAATCCTTTTCTTCCTCGAACCGGGTAACCCGGCAGTCTTCCTGAATCATGGCTTGCAATCCGGGAGAGGAAGCCGCCATCCGGTCCATTTGCTTCAAGTAGGAGTCCGTGTATCCGACCGACGCACGGCAAACAAACTCGGCAGCATCGGCGTCTCCTTCTTTCAACCGGATGATGCCGTGCGTGGCTCCCAGGCTGCCGGTGATTTGTCCAAGCACCTGCCGCAGCATCGCAGGCAAAGCCAGCGACTGGCTGCTCGAAGCGGTAAGCAGCGTGAACTGGCGCATCTTTTCGCTGATTTCAAGCGACCGGGTCCGCGCGGCCTCCAGCAACAAAACGATCATCCCGATGCCCAGGCTTGCGTTCAAGAAATGGTCAAAGGCAAAGCGAAGCAGGTGAACTTCGCCCGAGGTCCATTGCGGACGGTCAAAGTTGTTGAGGGCCAGCAAAGTAAACGCGCCCGCCAGAAGTTTCGTGCCATGACCTCGAATCGAACTCGCCGCCCGCCACAGCATCCAGCCGGAAGCCAGGCAGATCATGCTTTGCAGGATGGTGCTTTCCCAGCGAGCCTGCCCCCAGGGGCCGGCTTTCGCCTGGTAGAAGCCAGAGGTCAGGGCCATCATGACGGAGAGCCAAATCATGGGCCAGAAGAAGCGATTCTGCCCCAGCGTCAGCTGCACGATGGAAGCGAGGAATAATACCAGCGCGGCAATCCCGGATGCCGTTGCCAGAATATAGAGGACGGAAGGGTATCCAAAAAAATAGCCCAGTTCGCTGAAAGAGGCCACCGTGAGGCAGATCCAGCCAAAAAGCCAAAGTTTATAAAAAACGCCGGGATTATCGCGCTTCAAGTGCACGAAAAGGACCAGCAGCGTGAGGCAAGCCGTGGCTTCAAAGAAAGCGATCCCTTGGATCCCCTGTGTTCGAATCACGGCGGCCCCTCCCCGTGGGGCAGTTTTAGGTGAGAACAAGAAAAGGTGCCGTGTTTCTTCCAGGAAGCGAAACAACGACACCACGCTGAATTGACGCTAACACGCTATTTTCTTACTGGGCAATAGCACCACAAAGGTAGTGTGCCGTCCCGTATAATGCTGCTTGGGAGATAAACCAACGTGGACCTGGAACACATCCTGGTGGTGGATGACGAAGAGGCGATTCGCGAGGTTGTCTCAACCATGCTTGAATCTCGAGGCTACAGCTGCACGGCCGTCAGCAACGGCCGGGCGGCCCAGGAATGCGTGCGGAGGCAGACGCCGGACCTGGTGCTGAGCGACATGATCATGCCGGAAATGGACGGCATCAAGCTGCTCGACTGGCTGCGAAATCATGATCCGGAGGTGCCGGTGATCATGGTGACCGCAATCCACGACATTTCGACCGCGCTTGAAGCCATTCGCCGCGGCGCTTACGATTACATCCTGAAGCCCTTCGAGAAAGATCAGCTTTTCCTGGGAGTCGGGCGGGCCCTGCAGCACCGGCGGTTGGTGCTTGAAAACAAGAGTTACCAGCTGAACCTGCAGCAGCAGGTGGATGAACGCACCGCGCAGCTCACGGTCGCGATCACGCAACTCGAGCAATCCTACGACGACACGCTCGAAGCGCTCGGCAGCGCCCTGGACTTGAAGGACGCGGAAACCGAAGGCCATTGCCAGCGCGTGACCGCATTTACCATTTCCATCGCCAAAGCCGTTCCGGTGCCGCTTCCCTACCTGCCGGTGCTGGCGCGCGCGGCTTTTCTTCACGATATCGGCAAAATGGCGATTCCGGATTCCATCCTGCGCAAGCCGGGGCCGCTGGACAACGACGAAAAGACCATCATGCGCACCCACTGCGAAATCGGCTACAACATGCTCACCAAGATTCCTTTTCTGCGCGACGCGGCGGAGATCGTGCTTGCGCACCAGGAGTTTTTTGACGGCACCGGTTACCCGCGAGGATTGCGCGGCGAGCAGATTCCTCTTGGGGCGCGAATCTTTTCCTTGGCCGACGCGATGGATGCCATGATCAGCGACCGGCCGTACCGCAAGGCTCTGCCGTTGTCGCATGCGCGGGAAGAGATACGCCGGTGCTCCGGGACGCAGTTTGATCCGAAGATCGTGGAAGTCTTTCTGTCCATTCCCGAGCAGCACTGGGTTGAACTGCGCGAGAATCTCGGCTCGCCATTCCGCCTCGCTCATTTGAAAAATCTAAATAATTAGGCAGGATTTGCGAAACTCCTCTGGCGGTGCGGGTTTCGGCGCCGCCCCGGCCGTTTTCGCGAGCGATCACCATGGGACTTGTTCCCCTGACAACTGCACCAGAAACCGGCTATTGTGATTGTGTCTGCGGTTGCTACCCGATCTTTCTCACTTGAGCACCTCTGATCCAGTTAAGTGCTTTGAAATCATACGAGGTTGCTAAAAGGTCTTCACCACAAACGACCTCCTACCGCCCGGGTTGTACCTCCTTGTCCGAAGCCGTGCGATGGTTTTCTACGATGCTAAAGTAGCGATGATCCTTACCGTCTTTTTTGCGATGAATGCTGCGAAGGAACATGTCCACTGCAGACTGCCCGAAGTCTGGTGCCGAAGGGAAGACACTTGGTCTTCACTCTGCACACTTTTCAGAGCGCGGCGATGGAAACACTCGGCTAAACCCGGAAAATTATGGCAAAAATGCCAAAATCACCCGCAACTGGTCAAGTTGGGATACGAACTGGCCTGCCTGCGCGATGATGATACCGGGAAGGGCTATTGCCCCGCTTGCGCAAAAGACCACCTGGACTGGAACGCGGGCGTGGGCGTCCCGCATCCCGCGCCAACAAAAGTTGTGGCCAGCGTCATTGACCGCGCGCGTCTGCCGGACTTGCCTCCGGGCTCCGATCCGCCAGGCCGCCTGCGTGAGTTGTCCCGGCGGGGAAAAAAGGGAGGGCGCGGGGCCCTCCCCTTTCTTCCTGCACACTCCCTATAGACAGCTAGAAGTCAAGACGCAGCCCGAACTGCAGCACGCGCGCGTTGTTCGTATCTCCCGACGTCGAGGACGTTGAGTTGATTAGGCCAAAATTCGACTGGTCGATGTTGGTGTTTAAAGGCAAGGCAAAGTTGGTATGGTTGAAGGCGTTGTAGGCCTCCGCACGGAACTGCAGTTTGTATTTCTCGCGGAACAGCGGGAAGTTTTTCACCACCGCGAGATCCACGTTCGAAAAATGCGGTCCGCGCAGTTCGTCGCGGCTGCCCGTCTGCAGGCCGGTCGGCGCGGAAAACGCCGCCAACGCCGCCGCCGGATTCTTGAACAACTGGATCCCGTTGTTGCTCAGATTGGGGTCCGTATGCGGGTCCTGCTGCAGAGCGGAAGTGTTGCCGTTGAAGATCGGGTAAGCAGTATTCCCGAACGTGGTGGTCGAGGCGAGGTCGAGCACCGGGAAAGCGAAGCCGGTGCGCCAGGTATAGACTCCCGAGGCCTGCCAGCCGCCGATGATCTCATCGAGCCAGCGGCTGCTGTTGCGGGCAAACGCTTTGCCCCTGCCGAACGGCAAGTCATAAATAACATCGCCCGTGATCTGGTGCGTGACGTCAAATTCGGAATTGCCTTTGCATGTTCCCAGGTTGACGGCGTCGCAGAGGACGGATTGCGCGTTGTTAAAGGGATTGCCGTTGTTGTTCGAAACAGCGGAGAAATTGTCCACCGAGTGAGAGAACGTATAGTTGTAATCCAGCTGCACGCCCTGGGAAAGCTTCTTGCGGAGAATAACGATCAATCCGTTGTAGTCCGAATAGGCTTTGTTGGAAAGGTAGTAGTTGCTGACAAACTGCGGAGTTAGTCCGACGTTTGGCCCCAGGTTCTGGGATTGCAACAGATTGCGGATCACCCCGTTCAAATTACCCTGCTGCAGCAAAGTGAAGTTTCCGGTGCCGCGATAAACGAACTGTGTGCAATTTGCGAAGCCCGTGCAGTTCGCACCCGCCGCCGCCAACTGGTTTTCAAAGAACGGTTGTGCCTGAACACTAGTTACGGGAACGTTGTTGCGGGCATCAATCTCCAATGCGCTGACCGCGGATACCAGGCTCTGCTTCGAAGCGGGATCGATGAAGTTGAAGATCTGGCCGCCGTCCGCCAGCGCGCCCAGTCTGCGCCCAAGACGCAGGACGTAGTCCGCTTCCAGCTGGAAGCCTTTGGGAAGCTCACGCTGGATTCCGAGAGAATATGCCAGCGAATAGGGAGTTTTGTAATGGGAATCGATCACGTAATTTCCGAAATTGTTACCCAGGGTGCCGCACACCGGGATTCCCGGCGGGCACGCGTTTCCGGTAAAAGGGGTAACGGTCTTTTGGAAAGGCGGAGTGGCAAGGTTGACCGCCGCCGAGTCGACGTTGGTGAATCGCGGGGATATCGCGAACAACTGTTCTGGACTGTTGGCATTTGCCGAAAAGGCGTTGGAGCCGGAAAAGAGGAAACTGGACTGATCCTGGATGAAGTTAACGGCGCTTAACGCCGCGTGATCGTAGATCTGGGCCGCACTGGCGCGCACCACGGTCTTGTGATCGCCAAAAACCCTCCCGAGCAAGCCCTCCTTGAATCCAGGGTTCCAGGCCAGACCGAGTCTCGGGGAGAAGTTCAACGGACTGCTTTGATAGAGCGAATTGCTCGAGTTATTGCCCTTGCCGGCAAGGTTGTAGGTCAGGAGCGGAGTCGAATCAAACGTTGCCACACCGTTTGAGGCGTTCTGGGAGCGCGTGGCCAGCAGGTTGCTCAACTGAACATTGGCGGTGGATTCGTAACCGTTGGACTCATAGGGCACCGAGTCGTAGCTGTAACGCAGTCCGAGTGTCACGGTCAGGTCCCTGCGCACTTTCCAGGTGTCCTGCGCATAGGATTCCGTCTCATAGTAACGGTAATCGCGGCGCGATCCATCGCCCGGGGTAATAACATTGCCATTTTTGGCATAGTTGAAAACGCTGAATTGCAGTCCATCCAGGCCCGCAAGGCTGGCGAATGCGTTGTCCCAATTGCTAGCGGCAACGGCATTGGGATCTACTGCTGGACTAGCAAGAATGTTGGCGGGTCTCAGGTTGGAATCAAGAGCTCCCAGGTTGGTAACCAATCCCTGGTTTGTAAAGATGAAGTTGTTGACGTTCAGGCTGCGCGTCCGTATGGGGCGAAACACGCCTCCGAATTGGAAGGCGTGGTTGCCTTTTTGCCAGGAAACGTCGTCGCGGAACGTGGGAACCGGATTCAAGGAGCTGATGCCGCCCGGGCGTGCGAAGGGCGCGGCGATTCCCGTCAGGAAGAGCCAGTTTAGACCCGCATAGACGCCCGGATTCGAGCCCGGGGAGGCCGCTCCTGTCAGTGTGGCTTGGCCGTCGAGTTCGCCGCGGGATTCGCCATAGACAAACGTATTAACCAGCGTCGGGCTGATGACCCAGTTGTGGCCAATCGCCCAGGCACGATCCTGGGCGACCGAAGGGTTGGAGATGGGATCACCGGGGAATTGAATCGAGGACAAGCCAGCGACAATGGCGTGGGCGTTGAAAAAGTTAAATCTTACATACAGCTTCTGGTTGGAATTGATATTGTAATCCACTCGCGTGGTATAGGTGTTTACGATTACTGGATTCGGCGCATTGAAAAGGAATCCGCCGGTGTTGATTCCGTCACCCGCGCCCAACTCATTCGCGTGCGGATAACGGGAATTGAATAGTGCCAGAATGCCGGGATTGAAGCCCGGCGTCACCGCCGCATCGCCCGCGTTTCCAGTAACGGTGCAAGGGCCCTGAGCGGTTGCGGTATTGGAACAAGGATCCAGACTGGCGATCATTTGCGGCGTGGCGTAGGAGATGCAGTTGGGAGTCGAGGTCGCCGTGCTTTGCGGACCACAACCAGGCGAGTTGTTGATATATCCGATCTCACCATTGCGAACGTTATCGAGTGGAACGATCCTGGTTACAGGTATCTGTGAAGCATCCCGCCGTCCGTCGTAGTCAAAAAAGAAGAATAGCTTGTCCCGTTTGATGGGACCGCCGACGTTTCCCCCGAACTGGTTGCGGATCAGGGCCGGACGAGCCACTCCATCCTTGTTGTTGAAAAAATCGTTAGCCTCGGTAACTGTATTGCGATGATACTCGCGCGCGTTGCCATGCCAATCGTTGGTGCCGCTTTTCGTGGTGATGATGGTTTGTGCTCCGCTGCCGCGCCCTTCCTGGGCCAGCGGGTTAGCCACCTCGGTGCGAAATTCCTGAATGGCATCCACCGGAATTTGCGCCACCGAATGGAAAGCCTGGCCGACACCGAAGTCGGAAGCATCAATGCCATCGATGGTGATATTGTCCTGGTCGGCACGAGCCCCGGTGACGGAGCCGTTCCGGCTCCCTCCGTTGTCGTCCACGTTATTTTGCGAGTCCGCGGATACGACGCCCGGCTGAAGGCGGAGCAGGTTGGCCACGTCTCCCCTAAATTGGTTCGGCAAACTGGACACGGCCCGCAAGTCAAAGTTGTTTCCAATCGTCGAGTCCGTGGTGTCAAGGCTCACGGAACCTTCAGACTTTACTTCCACGGTCTGACTGATCGTGCCGATCGAGAGTTGAATGTCCTGCGTGCGCGTTGTGGCCACCGCAAGATACAGATTGGAAATCGTGGTGTTCTTGAACCCATCCTTGCTGACCTTCAGTTCGTATCCGGGGCCCGGCGCCAACTGGACAAAACGGTATAGTCCCGTATCTCCGGTTTGGGTTTGCGTGGTGAATCCCGTTTTCGTATTGACCAGCGTCACCGTGGCCTTACTGACCGCTCCGCCGCTTTCGTCGGTGATCGTGCCGACAAGCCCCGCTAACTCCTGCCCGTAGGATAAGGCAGGAAGTAAAACAAAAATCGCAACCATGAAGACACACAAGCGCATACGCGCAGATCGAATCATCAACGCAGCTCCCCTATTCAGATTTTTGCCGAATGCGCGCACACAAATGCCGCTGCACTGGAAGACTCACTCGCGAAAGAATCAGGAAATCACATGAGAATGCGTCTCATGCAACCCCCGATTCCGAAAAGGCAGGTTGAGAGCAGCTTCGAGCTCCAGCCCCACCGGCAGCGGAACTCCGTAAACAGCACCCTCAACAACTACACGCGGAAAGACCTGGAAATCATGATCTCCAGCGACCAACTGAAGAAAAACTGCGGTCGCTAGCTACAGTGCAACTAAGTGGCCAATTTTCAATTCTCAGGAATTGCAGAAATACGGGGATTTAGACACACACCGCGGCGAAAACACAAAATGCCGCTACAAAATTCTGTAGGAATTCCTGGAATCCAAAGCCTCGGCAGAATCCCTGAGGATGCCCGGCCGAATTATTTGCCAAGAACCAGCAACGCCAGCAGGAACAGCCACAACGCGTCCATGAAATGCCAGTAGTACGACGTCACTTCCGCGGCCACGGACCGCGTGACTTGCGCTTGATCGAAATTGCGCCTGGCTATATAGACGAGCGCCGTAACTCCCCCGAACAGATGCAGGGCGTGCGCCCCGGTAAAAATGTAAAAGAAGCTGCTGGCGGGATTGCTGGCCAGATAGATGCCCTCTCCCACTAACTGCCGCCACGCAACAACTTGCCCCACCAGAAACCCTATGCCCAGGGCGGTGGTAACGAACCACAGATTCCTGTACGCGGAATGCCGGCCCTCGGCCAGGTGATGGCGAGCCAGCTCCAGTGTGGCGCTGCTGGCGAGCAGCACCACCGTGTTGATCCACATAAGCGTTGGGACATGGACCGGAATCCAAACGCCGCTTCCCCGGCGAACCAGGAAAGCGCTGGCCAGCGCCATGAAGAACATCAGAATGGAGACAATCCCCAGCGCCATGCCGGTGTAATAACGTTTGGCAGAAGGGTTTTCCCGCGGCGAGCGTTTTCCGCCGTCGCCGCCGCCTCCATTGCGCCCGGTTGGCGGAAGGTTCCCTCCCCCGCCATCACCGGTCTTTTTCTCAATGATCAATTCGATTTCATGCGTCGCAGTTGAGCCCGGCATGGCATCCCTTTCTTTCCGTCAGCGTACCTTCTGGGCCAGCAGCTCGGGCGCAAGGTGCTGGGGAGCAAAATCGTTCACCAGGCCTTCGGGAAACTCGTAAGCTCCTCGATAAACGGTCGGCCTGGCGTTTCCGAAATTCGATTGGGGCGCCGGTGAAGCCACACTCCATTCGAGCGTCGTGGCGCGCCAGGGGTTATCTTCCTCCTGGGAAGCTTTCCGCCGCGCCAGCGCCTCGACAAAATTAATCAGAAACAAAACCTGGGCGAAAACGGTCGAGATCGTCGCTACTGTGACCAGCGTGCGAATCGAGGCGCCGGCAGAAGCAAGTGCAACCCGCTGCGCATCCGGCAAGAGCCGCGACTGCGTCAGGAGTCCCAGCCAGTGCATGGGCATGAAAATCAGGTACACGCCGGTGAAGGTCATCCAGAAATGCACTTTGCCCAGCGGCTCGCTTAAGCGGCAACCGAAAATTTTCGGGAACCAGAAAAACAGCGCCGCAAGGATCGCGAACGTGGCGGCCACCCCCATCACCAGGTGAAAGTGCCCGATCACAAAATCTTCGCTGACCGCCGCGCTGCTCAAGTCCTGCCGCGCCAGGAAAATTCCCGACAGCCCCCCCGCAATGAAAAGCGAAATGAACCCAATGGAGAAAAGCATCGCGGTGGTGAGCTGCAGGCGCGCTTCCCAAAGAGTTCCGAGCCAACTGGCCAGCAAAAATGCCGCGGGAACTCCCAGCGAAGAAGCCAGCACCGCAAAAACCAGCGGCGCGTAGGGATTCATCCCGGTAGCGAACATGTGGTAACCCCAGACGCAGAATCCTATCAAGCCGACGCCGCACAAGGCGAGAACCACCAGGCGTTCCTTCCAGACCGGCTTTCGCGAAAATGTGGAAACCAGATGCGTGATGATCCCAAAACACGGCAGCATCGCCACGTACACTTCGGCTTGCGCGAAATACCAGAACAATCGTTGCCAGAGTATTGGCAAGCTCCCCTGGCGCACCAGATTTTGCGGCTGCGCCGCCAGGAAGGAAGTGACGCTGAAAAACTGCGAGCCGAGCAAACGATCCGACAGCAGTGCGGCGCAACCCGCCAGCAGCACGCTGAAAATCAGCATGCTCAGGATCGAATTCAGAAACCAGGCCCAGACGGTCACCGGAAGGCGCGGCAGACTCATCCCCTCCGCGCGCAAATCGATCGTCGTCACGGTAAAATTTAGCGCGCTCAGCAACGCGCCAACCGCAAAGATCGCCGCGCTGGCCAGCCACACATTAATTCCAGTTTCCGTCGCGCAGAAAAACGAACCCATCATGCCGCCCAAAGATGCCACTGTCAGCCAAAACGAAACCCGATTCAGCGTGGGGAAGGCCATCTCAGGAGCGCCGATCTGCAGCGGCAACAGATAATTACCGAACCCCAACTGCGGCGCGGCGGTCAGCACAAAGAAAACCATCAGCGACCCGTGCAGCAAGCGAACGGCGGCATACCGGTCGGGCGTGTATTCAAATCCATTCAGGAACGGAATCGCGGTGTCGGGCCAGGAACTGTGCACGCGAAGCAGCGTGGAGAGGACCACGCCCAGGAGAACGCTCACGAGTGCCAGCCAAAGATATTCGAGTCCAATCGTCTTGTGATCTGTGCCAAACAAGTAGGGCGCGAGCGAAGAGGGACGGGCGGATTGGGGCGCGTTGGCGCCGTCGTCGTAAGTGACCATTTTCTATATAGTTCCGCCATCGGCGGGACCCTGAACCTAAGCCCGTATCTTAGCGCTAACCCGCAGAAATGCAAGGCGCCCGCGAGAAGTGAAAAGGCGGGGCGAGTGAACTAGAATCAGCGGTTGGAGGAAGAGGAAAAATAACCGGGGCAAGAGATAAACGCGCAACTCCCTGGGCAAAGCGGGACAAGCGCTGGCGCGAGCAAGAATCACTTGCAACTGGTCAGCTAAATCGACGGATGATATCCTGCTCGGCACACCAGATCGTCGAGGGGATAGACATGAGCACACGGGCAATCGAGAGGGCGTGCGGTGTACTGGTGTTCCTCCTCGGGACTGGTGGGATGACGGGGCCAGCAGCGCGGGCCGGGCAAGCGAAAGACGCCGTAGCTCAAGCGATTGCGGATGGCGAGCTTTACGAATCCAAGAAAAAATACCAGCTGGCGCTGGACGCGTTTCACAAAGCCGACAAGCTTTCTCACCACACCTCTGGGGAAGCGCTGCTGAAAATCGCGCTGATTGAAAAGATGGCTGGTCTACTCTCCGACGCGGCGAATGACGCGAAAAAGGCGATTTCCGCGGCCGGCACGGACGCCAGACTAGGCAATGACGCGCGATTGATGCGCGCCACCCTGCTCTCGTCCATGGCGACGAAACCCACCGACGGCAAATTGAAGGAGGCAGAGGCTGAGTTACACAATGCGATCGCGATCGAACCCTCCCTCGCGGTCGCACATTTTAATCTGGCGATGGTGCTGTTCAAGCAGGAACGGGATACAGACGGACTCACCGAGATGAAGACCTTTTTGACACTGCCCGGCGCCACACCCTCCATGACTTCAGAGGCGCGAAAGATTATCGCGAATCCGGTCCGAGCCAGGACACCTTTCACCCCGGGCTTTTCGTTTCGGGCACAGGACAATGTGACGATTTCCAACTTTTCCCTGCGCGGGAAAGTTGTGCTGCTGGACTTTTGGGGAACGTGGTGCCCGCCATGCAGGGAGTCGGTTCCCATCCTGAAGAATGTGCAGAAAAAATATGCGGCAAAGCCCTTCGAACTGGTGAGCATCAGTTCTGACGACGACGAAGACGTATGGAGAACGTTTGTCGAAGCGCAGCACATGAACTGGGCGGAGTATCTGGACAGTTCAAGCGAACTGCAAGAGGCGTTCAAGATCGATTCGTACCCGACTTACATTGTTGTCGATAAGGATGGGGAGATCCGCTTCCGGCAGTCCGGGCTTGGCCAGGACACGCAGAATGAGCTGGAAGATGCGATCAACAAAGCGTTGAAACGCGATTCCGACCCGGTCCTTGCGAAAGCGGCTGCCGAGGGTTGGGGGGAGGAAGCGAGGGGCGGAGCGGATTCAGAAAGGAAGGGCGCGGCGGCCAAAGCGGAAAGCGGGGCAACCAGGGTTGCGGATGCACCGCCTGCCGGGGTGCCCGCGACTCCGTTGTCCCCTGTAGAAACAGCGACCATCAGTGGCAACGTTTATACGAACGCGCATCTCGGATTGCGCTACGAATTCCCGGCAGGATGGAAGGCCGCAAAGCCCGAGGAACTGCATGAAAGCAATCAGCGTTCAGAGACCGGCGTCCGGGCGGTGCTCGAGAAGCAACATCCCGAGTTGGCGGGGAGCATACACATCGCTGTGCCGGAAGTCGTTTTTTATGCTTCAAAGCGCGGAGACGGTGAGCCCCAGAAACCGGTGCTGAATTCGATGCGAATCGTGGCGCAGGTAACCCGGCAAGATAGCGTGGATGAAGACGGGTTCGGTCAGCTCACGGCAAAAATGGTCAATCTTTCGCTGCTGAAACAGGTGGGAAGCACCGCAATCTTCGAAGTAAAGCGGCACAAGTTTATGCGCGCGGACTTTGAGCGGACCAACGGGGCGCTGCACTACTACCAGAGCATGGCCCACACTGTGGCGGGTGATTACTTGTTGCAGATCGAGTGTTTCGCGCCAAGCATCGAAGAGTTGAAACAGATAACGGATAGCCTGTTAAGAATGGAAGTTCAAGACGAAAAGGACGCTGCGCGCGGCAGGGCTGAATAGCGGAGACTGGGCTACTGGAAATTTTTTTGAAACGCGACGAATTGCTCGCGCAGCGTATTCAATTCCCTTCTTAATTCCATAATTTCCGCTTCGAGTTCGGCGACCCGGTCTTTGTCGTGCGAGATTTTTGCCGAACCTTGCGTCCGAGCGGGGTACTCGGTTGCTTCATGCTCTTTTGGCGCCATGTCGCCGGAGAGAAGATGCTTGTAACGCGACTCTTTCGTCCCCGGCTGCCGCGGGAGAATTTTCACGAGCGGCGGCTCGCGGCGCATCAGGAGATGCAGGGCGGAATGCACCGCTTCGAGGTCCTCGAAGGCGTACATTCGCTCGGCGCGGGTGCGAAGCTCGCCTGGCGTCTGCGGCCCGCGCAGCAGCAAGGCGCAGAGCACGGCAATCTCATGGCGGTGGAAATTGTAAAGTTCGTTGAGCCGGTGCTCGAATTTGGCGACCCGGGAATCGCCGGCGGCGGAGCGGACGAACGCCTGCTCGGCGAGCGAGCGCAGGGCCTGGCGCACCGCCTCTTCCTCAAGCGTCATCACCGGGTCGCGGTTGGATTTCTGGTTGCACGCGTTGACCAGCGCGTTCAGGGAGAGCGGGTAATACTCGGGCGTGGTGCTTTCTTTTTCGATCAGCGCGCCGAGGACGCGGGCTTCAATTTCGGACAGTTGCTGGGCCATTTCAAAATGATAGCAGGTGGATCGGGAGGGACGAAAATTCGGATGCGTGAGGGGTGAGAATGGCGGGGACCCGCGCGGACGAACGAGTTCTTTTTGGTTCGGGACCAGCCTTCCAGCTGGCGTTCGCGTTGGGTCGCGGACTGGCCGCCCGGTTGGGGTTCGCGCCAGAGGAAGAGCCCTCTGGCTTCGCTCAGAGCAAATCCTCCTTCGGAGGATTTGGTGCGGTCGAGTGGATTCGAACCACCACGGTATTGCTACCGCCAGCCCCTCAAGCTGGTGCGTCTGCCAGTTCCGCCACGACCGCACTGAGGTAAGGACTTCATTGTAGCCGCGCCGGGGCGAACCAGCAAGGCGCGAACTTGTTAGAACTTCCTGCTACTTGCCAGAACGGTCGGCCCCGGGAGGCCGTCCCCGCAAAAAGCGAATTGATTGGCCGCAACTTGGTTACGGCTTGGTGGGCGCCGCTGGAGCCGGCCGGGCAGGCGCAGGGGCCGAGGACTGCGGAGCCGCCGGAGGCGGGGTCGTCTTAGGCGCGGGCTTCGATACTTTCTCGAGGACCGAGCTGCCGCCCACCGTTCCGAGGCCGCGGTCCACCTTCACTACCATCGTCAGCGCGCAAACCATGAACATGATCGCGCACCAGGTAGTAGCTTGCGAAAGAATTGTCGCTGCGCCGCGCGGCCCAAACGCCGTCTGGCTGCCCGCACCGCCGAACGCGCCGGCAAGATCCGCCGCCTTGCCGCTCTGCAGCAGCACCACGATGATCAGCACAAGGCAGTTGAACACGAAAAAGGGCGTAAGCACGTAACCGCCCCACGAAAAGTGAAATCCGATGTAGATGATAAAGAACCCTATGAGCAGCGCGATCGTCCATTTCATCCAGCCTGGCATTTCCTGCACCTCAAACTTGTATGATCTCGTATTACCCGCGGTCCGGACCGAGCGTTCCTACCGTTGCCAGTCCTTCACGATGGTCGCAAACGACTTCGGATCGAGACTCGCTCCGCCAACCAGCACGCCGTCGATTTCCACCTGCGCCATCAATCCCTGAATGTTGTCGGGCTTGACGCTGCCGCCGTAGAGAATCCGGATGGCGGCCGCATGGCCGGCGCTGAACATCTCCGCCGCGCACTGCCGAACGAACCCGTGCACGGCCGCTGCAATTTCCGGGGTCGCCGTATGGCCCGTACCAATTGCCCAGACCGGTTCGTAAGCTACCAGAATACGGGAGAATTCCTCGGGGGTCAACGCGCCGACGCTGCCCTGAAATTGCGTCTGGCAGATGTTTTCGGTGCGGCCGGCTTGGCGGTCGGCCAGCATTTCCCCGATGCAGACAATGGGCGTCAGACCGGCGGCGAGGGCGGATTTGGTCTTTTTGAAGACCATTTCGTTCGTTTCGCCGAAGATATGCCGACGTTCGGAGTGGCCGATGATCGCGTAGCGGCAGCCCGCTTCCACCACCATGCCGGCGGAGATTTCTCCGGTGAAGGCGCCCTCCTTTTCCCAATAATGGTTTTGTGAGGAAATCGCGATGTGCGTGCCTTTGGTGGCCGCGGCCGCGGCCGGAATGTTGATGGACGGAGGAGCGATCACGATGTCGCAGTCTGTAACGCCCGCGACCGATGGATTGAACGCAGCGAAAAATGCGCGCGTTTCTGCCTGCGTCTTGAACATCTTCCAGTTGCCGGCAATGACGCGGCGTCGCTTGGATTGAGTCATTTGTCGGTCAGGGCCTCCACGCCCGGAAGTTTCCGCCCGCCAAGAAATTCAAGTGAGGCGCCGCCGCCTGTTGAAATGTGCGAGATTTTGCCGGCGAGTCCCGACTGGTGAATCGCGGCCACCGAATCGCCGCCGCCGACGATGGATGTAGCGCCCGCAGTGGTTGCGTTGGCCACAGCTTGCGCTATGGCGAGAGTGCCCCTGGCAAACGCGGGCATCTCAAACACGCCCATCGGGCCGTTCCACACGACAGTTTTTGACCTGGCAATTTCCGCGGAGTACGCAGCAATCGTTTTCGGCCCGATGTCCAGCCCCATCTGATTGGCGGGAATCGCGGAAACTTCGACGATCTTTGTGGGTGCGTCGGCTTTGAATTCCGGGGTGACGACGTTGTCCAGCGGGAGCAACAGCTTGAAATTCTTCTGCTTCACATCCGCAAGAATCTTGCGGGCCAGGTCGAGCTTGTCTTCCTCCACCAGCGATTTGCCGATCGAAAGGCCTTGCGCCTTCAAAAAGGTATACGCCATGCCCCCGCCAATCAGCATGGCATCGGCAATTTTCATCAGGTTTTCGACCACTTCGATTTTGTCGCTGACTTTCGCGCCGCCGAGAATGGCGACAAACGGACGGGTGGGATTGCTGATTGCCTTGCCGATATAGGCGAGCTCTTTTTCCATCAGCAAACCGGCGGCGGATTGCTTTACGAATTTCGTGATGCCGACCACGCTGGCGTGCGCGCGGTGGGCCGATCCGAACGCATCAGAGACGAACACTCCGTCAGAGAGCGCCGCTAACTGCTTCGAAAAACCCTCGTCATTCATTTCTTCTTCGGGGTGGAATCGCACGTTTTCGAGCACCACTACGTCGCCGTCCTTGAGCGCCTTGCTCTTGGCTTCCGCGTCGGGGCCAACGCAGTCCAGGGCGAACGCAACCGGCTTGCCCAGAAGTTCCTCCAGCTTTTTCGCCGCCGGCTTAAGGGAATATTTTAGATCGGGCCCCCTCTTTGGCCGGCCAAGATGCGAAGCGAGCACGAGGCGCCCGCCTTTTTCGATGGCCAGATTCAACGTCGGCAGCGTCTCCCGAATGCGCGTGTCGTCGGTGACCACGCCGTCTTTGAGCGGCACATTGAAATCCACGCGAATGAAAACGCGCTTGCCGCGCAGGTCGAGGTCTTGAATCGTGAGTTTGGTCATGAATTCGTCCGTGCCGTCAGTATTCAGTCGTAAGCAATCGGCAATGGGATGAGAGCGATCAGAGATCAGATAACCGGAGGCAGTTCGCGCGCCATCCATTCTCGCTTTGGATCCGTGGTTCCTGTTATCTACCCGCTGTTATCTGCTATCCATTGCCAAACCAGGATTCGCCTGCAATTTTGCGATCGACCCAAGCTTTTCAAAACTTCGACGCGAGCAGCTTGATCAGGTCGCGGCAACGGCAGGAATAGCCCCACTCGTTGTCGTACCACGCCAGCACCTTCACGCAACGATCGCCCACCACCTTGGTATATTCGGCATCCACGATCGAGGAGTGCGAGTTGCCCTTGAAATCGCAGGAAACCAGCTCTTCCTCCGTATAACTCAAAATGCCCTTCAATGGGCCTTTCGCCGCCGCCTTGAGCGCCGCATTCACCGCATCCTTCGTCGCCGGCTTCTCGACGAAAACGGTCAAGTCCACGACGCTGACATTGGGCGTCGGCACGCGCATCGCGTAGCCGTCGAGCTTGCCCTTCAGCTCCGGGATCACCAGGTGCAGCGCCTTGGCCGCGCCGGTCGAACTTGGAATCATGTTGATGGCCGCGGCGCGCGCCCGGCGCAAATCCTTGTGCGGCAGATCAAGCAGTTTTTGGTCGTTCGTGTAGGAGTGGATCGTGGTCATGGTGCCGCTGTGAATCCCGAATGTTTCGTGCAAAACCTTGGCGACGGGCGCCAGGCAGTTCGTGGTGCAGGAAGCGTTCGAAATCACGTGGTGCTTCGCCGGATCGTAGGTCTTGTCGTTCACGCCGAGCACAAACGTGGCGTCGGGATCTTCCGCGGGCGCCGAAATAATCACTTTCTTCACTGGCGCGCGCAGGTGTTTCTTCGCTTCGGGCCCCTTGGTGAAGAGGCCGGTGGACTCGACGACGATATCCGCGCCGACGCTGGCCCAGTTAATCTCCGCCGGGTCCTTTACCTTGAAAACCTTGATGGCCTTGCCATCGATGCTGATCGTGTCGTCGGTGTGCGTGATGGTGTGCGGCAGATTCCCGAGCACGGAATCGTATTTCAAAAGGTGCGCGAGGGTTTTGGCATCCGTAATATCGTTGACGGCGACGAACTGAATCTCCTTGTCGTCGATCGCGGTGCGCACAATATTGCGACCGATGCGGCCAAAGCCGTTGATTCCTACCTTGATTGGCATACTTCCTCCGGTGCGGGTTTCTCGATTGCGGCGAGACATCAGGTTCAGAAGACGCCGCGGGTGGAACAGAAAATGCTAGGTGGAGCGGCAGCAAAAGTCAACGGAAGACGATATGCCTGCGTCAGAAAACGTTGATCCACGGCAAGGTCTGATCAGAAGCGAGAAGTCCGCCGAAGGCCCGAGTTCGTCCGCCTCGCCAGCCGCTCGAACTAAGCGAATCAATCCACCTTGCTCGTGTCCTGCAGCCTGATGCGCATCCGCGCCTCTTCGCCCAGGCTTTTCACCGCCAGCCGCGTCTCGCTCACCATAGTGAAACATCCGGCGCTCAGTCCGATAACTGCCGAGCCTCCGGTCACGACGGCCAGGAATGCTCCCAATTGAAACACAAGTCTTTGGCCGTAAAACGCCGCCATCGATCCCGCAACGGATATCAAGGCCGACGAAGCGAACAAACCGAGCGCCGCGTAAAACAGTCGGAGCGCCCGGAGAAGCATGTGGATGCGTATCTCAAGAGCGCGCAGTTGTGAAGTCCACTCCAGAAATGCCTCCGACGCCGGCTTGCTTGCGGCGATGTCGGAGGCCACCACGCGCGTGCGATCCACCACGCGGCCGAGGCGATTGCTGGTTCCAAGCGCCAGAACCGAGCAAGCGTTGGTAAGAATCGCGGGCGCCACAATGGCGGTGAGCACCGCGAACGGATTATTGGCCACGAATTGATATTGCATTTTGCTCCGCGTTACTGGGGGTATTGCTTGATGGAGCTTACTTTGTCGCCGCGGAAATGCACAAACACAGTCTTGTCCGGTGGGTGCCCGTATATCCAGTCTTCCGTGTCATAGCCCTCGGCGTCGCGTTCGCGAACTTTGCGGTCGGGTTTCCCGATTGCCGCGACCACCTCTTCCCGGTCCATTCCGAGAATCGGGTGGCGTTCGGTGATGGCCTTCTTCATTTCCGGCGGCAGCGTGTCAATCCAATGCACCGCAGCCGACCGTTCTCTGGTGAAATCGAGGAATGGAGAGAGAATATTTTTCAAGTCATCCGGCGAAAGATCGGGAATATTTTTCGGGAATTGGATGTACAGCGTGCCGCCGGCGCCGGGTTGGAACCCCGCCGGCCCCTGTTCCTGGCTCGTGGTGGTGGAGGTCTGCGGAACCTGGGACGGGCCGCCCACGCCGATTTGAATGCGATCCCGCCAGCTTTTCCTGGGGCGCCCGCCGCCGTTGACATCCACGATGATTGTGTGTTCGCGAAATTCGAGCTTGGTGATTTGTGCGTTGTCGCCCGTGTTGATGGCCGCGCCATGCGTGGAAACAACTCGATCGAGATTCTCCTGACTGAGCGGCTTATCGGTGTAGAGAACGAAGCCCTCTTTCCCGCCGGGGATGGGCTTGCGCACCCTGGCGAATTCGCCGGAAACGTAGCGGATCAGCGCCAGCTTGGAGGGTTCCGTTAGGGTCGAGTTCTTCGGCCCGGCCGGCTGTTGTGGACTACCGGATTGCGTGTCAGGGTCCCCGAAGAGCGGCGGCAAAACCCGAATGCTTTCTCCCGGGGAAAAATTTCCCGTGGAGTTTCGCGCCGGCGCCGGCACCAGTGGAAGCTTCGGCAAGTCCGCAGCCGCGAGCGCAAAGACCAGCAACAAACTGGGAAGCCAAATGGACATAGCGGACCGCACACCACCCCAGAGAGGACTTCGCTATTTTATGATGCCGCGAGCCACTTGAGTAGTGGTGCGGGGCAGAATTATTGGGAAACCACGGTGACACCCTGGCGGTCGATCTTCATCGGGAGCAGTTCCCCGCCGCACTCTTCCACGGCCCGCTCCACGCGTTCCCGCGCGTCCGGCTCGATCAGCAGAACCACGCAACCTCCGCCGCCGGCTCCGCAGACTTTTCCCGCCAGCGCGCCCTTGCGCCTGGCGCCGTTAATAATCGCGTCAATCGTTTTTGTCGAGATGGTCGGCAGGTTTCGCCGGCGGAAAGTCCATTCCGCGTGCATCAACCGGCCGGTCTGTTTCCAGTCGCCGCCCTCAAGGGCCACGCGCATTTTCTGGGCGATCTGGGAAATATGCTCGATATTATTCCTCACCGCTCGTTTCCCATCAATGTGGGCCTTGAAGACTTCCCAGTTGTTTATGCCTGATTGCCGCGGCTTGCCCGTGTAGCAAACCACCAGGCGGCGCTCCAATTCGTCGAGGTTCAGGCGCAGCTCGATGCGGCGCTCACCCCCCGGCAGCAACTCAATCGCGGCGGCGCCCCCAAATGCGGGCGGGTAGTGATCCTGTGTTCCGGTGGGCACGCGAATCACTATGCCCTCGGCGTCACGGCTGATGTGGATCCAATCGACCGTGCTCTTCCCTGCTCCGGTGAAGCGATCAAGGGCCGCGCAGATGGCCACGGCCATCGCACTGGAGCCGCCGATGCCGGCGCCCGCGGGAGCTTCCGAATTGGTGGTGAGGGTGAAGCCGCCTTCGGGCCGGAAGAACTTTACGATCTCGGCGAGCAGCGGAAGCCGATAGCGTTTTGCCCGGACGAGCGCCGCGAATGAGGGAAACGATTCGGAGCGGCTGGTGTCCAGCGAAACCAGCTTGATACGCGAGCGGCCTGCAGGATGCGTCTGGATTCTGCAGTGGGCGTAACGCGAGATTGCGGCGTTGAGCGTGACTGCGCCGGGATGGAAAAGGTACAGCGGCCAGATGTCCAGCGTGCCGCCGGCCAGGTCAACGCGTGTGGGTGCTTTCGATTCGATGCGCATGGTCGTGCCGGCTCGTGTAGTGGCCGATCTTCAGATCGGCAAGTTTCAGGACAATGCCATCCCAGACTAACGGAAGAGTGGCTTACTTGCCGCCGGCATTTGCGGCGCGGTTGCGAAGAAGTAGAGGCCCGGCTTCGCGGGCGGCCAGGGCTGGGTTGGGCTCGAAGCAGCGGCGGCAGCGGGCTTCGTAAGCGCTGCCGGCGCCGACGACGATGAGCTCTTCGCTCTCGACCAGGCGCTGGGTGTGGACGGCGGGGTTTCCGCAGCGCACGCAAATCGCCAGCAACTTGGTTATCTCTTCCGCGATGGCCAGCAGGCGCGGCATGGGCTCAAAAGGACGGCCGCGAAAATCGGTGTCCAGGCCGGCGACGATCACGCGCTTGCCCAGGTTCGCTAGTTTGGTGCAGACGTCCACCACTTCATCGCCGAGGAATTGCGCTTCATCAATGCCCACCACTTCGGTGCGCGGCTGCATTTTCTCGATAATTTCCGAGGCTTTGGTGACGTTGTCCGAGGGAATGCCCAGGCCGTTGTGCGAAACGATTTCATTGGCGGCGTAGCGCGAGTCAATGGACGGCTTGAAGATCTGCACGCGCTGTCGTGCAATTTCCGCCCTGCGCAGCCGCCGGATCAGCTCCTCGCTCTTGCCGGAAAACATCGGCCCAACAACGACTTCGATCCAACCCATGTTGCCCTTGACTATGTCCACGCAACGTCTCCTTGATCGGCCAAACCCGAACTCTTCACCCACTCGTGTAGCGGCCCCGACCGGGTGGAGGCCCAATCCTAATGGCCGGTCTTACGACTGGCCACTAGAAAACCTTTCCCGCAGCCTGAGCTGCCGGCTGGTACATCTTTGCATTGTAGAACGGCGCGAAGGCCGCAACCACTGCCAGGCGGAAGGACTCCTGGCGCGATACCAGATTCTCGGTCAGCACGCCCCAGGCGCCTTGGCCGTCGCGGATGCCAACTGCTCCCGCGAAGCGATCAATCGCCGCCGATAGCTCCGTGCCACGGGACAAGATTTCTTCCGCCAACGCTCCCGGAAGTTCGATGCTGCCCGAGCAGCCGAAATGGCCCCGCACACCGTCGGTAACGTGGGCCCAGCTTTCCAGAAAAACTCTCCGCGTGCCACTTTCGACGGCGACATCCAGGCCGCCTTCAAGTCCAACAAAGTAGTCGGCGCCATCGCCCAACCCGGCGAGCATTTTGTGGAGGGCTTCAGCTCGCTGGCGGGCGCCTTGCATCAGTTCTTCGCGGGAAGATGGAGTGTGGCTGACACCGCTCGCGACTTCGTGGCCCTGAATTTCGATGGCAGCGTGCGGAGAGAGCTTGTCGGCAAAACTGGCGATGGCTTCCTGGACCGCCTGAAGTTTGGGGCGGCGGGTGCTCCCGACAGCGATGCGACATGCATTCACCGAGATAGAGGCTCTCTCAGCGCAGTGTACTGGGAAAGAGTCGGAATTTGATCGCGAATTTGGCCTGGCTGAGGAAAACCCGAGGAAAATGGAAGGCTGGATGGCCGAACGCCTAACCCGCCACGGCGACCTCCACTTCATCGCCTTCTGCCAGTAGCGCCGCCAGAAACCGCTTGAAACACCGTAGTCCCGCGAATCGGCGGTCCAAATGATGTCCGGAGCATGCACCAAACGCGCTTTCGCCCTTGTGGCCTAGGCCACACGAAGCGGTCGAAGCCGCACAGGATGCGCCGTCCGCCGACCGAGTAACCAGGCTTACGCCTGTTTCTGCGGAAGCCGCTGCCGAACTGTCCCAAATTGCACAGTTTTTGCGGGGTGTCTTATCGCACTCTGGTCCAATGTTGAAAACCATGTCATCAAAGCTGGGCCTCTCTGTGCCCTGTCCTACCTGCGGTGTCGGTCCGGGGTTTCGCTGTTTATTGCACGCCGGCGGACCGCGCAACGCGTCGCACGTGGACCGCAGGGCTAGAGAGAATGATTCCGTTCAAACGAAGAAAATGCGCCGTCTTGGTGCGAAACTGACCATCAGGCGTCGAACAGTAACAGGGTCTTTCGGGGCTAGCCGATAGCGAAGTGTAGTGTCCCCCTCTCGGTTCCCCACCCTAATCTCTGGTCGGTCACGCGGAGCGAATCACCGCGACGGTGATTTGTGCCTTCCTAACGCCGGCGTGCCGATCAAGATCGCTGATTACGGCTCCCGGCGGATGTCCCGGCGCGTTCGCCCGGGAATGATCGCCCATGCGTGGCGGGATTCGTTGAACGGAGTGCTTGCCATGCTAATGAGGCAATAGAGCCCGCGTGGAGCTAGTGATGGGCAGTTAGTTGAGGCGGAAATGTAGCGCTCGGAAGTTCCGATGTCAGGACTTTATCGCTGGGGATTGGGCGAGGATGGCCAGAGAAAAACTTCTCAGGCATCTCTCGTCGTGCGGTATGCTTTTTGACCAGCTTCGACTGCGCCGACGATGCTGTCTTTCACGTCGTCCACTGTTTCCTGGGCCCGTCGAGACCATCGCTTGCCTGTGGATGCAACATCATCCAAGCCCTGCTTCGCAGTACGACTGATGTAGCTGCGTGTTTTCTTTCCCGAGGCAGGCGCAAAAAGCAATCCAACCAGCGCGCCGATTCCCACTCCCACGACAAATGTTGTGAACCTGTTCGACGAATTACGATGCTTCACAAGATCCGTCCTCGCCGGCGAGCTTAAACTTTCGTTGTACTCCCCCGACCGCTCGTGGCCATTGCTTGCAGTTTCATTCTGCTTGTCTGGCTTCATAATATTGTCCCCTTTAATGCGATCTATCCTCCGGCACATGGATCCGCGCCATCCCGGGTTAAGTCGTACCAGCCCTAAATTGCGCCCCGAAAAGCAAGAGCAACTCTGGATCAGACGAGTCCAAATCAGATCATAACGATGCTCAGCGGAAGCGTCTGTCCGGTTATGTACAGTTTCCTCGGATAGGCCAACTCCATCGGACCAGCTTTCAAGAAGCGATGAGCATTCCCGCGGCTGCGGCGGTCATGACGGCGAAGGTGGCCCAGCCCAAATAGCGGAGCGCGGCGGGGTTCACGCGATTGCCCATTACTTTGTGGCTGCTGGTTAGCAGGATTATCAAGAGGATCAGGGGCGGGGCGAGGATGCCGTTGATTACCGCGGACCAGAAGAGCATTTTGACGGCGTTGAGGCCGAGGTAATTCAGGACGAGACCGAGCGTCATCGCAACGGTCATGACTACGTAGAACTTGCGCGCGGTGCGGGGCTTGTCCGAGATGGAGCCGCGCCAGAGGGCTGCTTCCGTCACAGCGTAAGCGCAGGATCCGACAAGGACCGGCACACCCAGCATCCCGGTGCCAATCAAGCCGAGGGTGAAGAGAAAATAGGCGCCGTCGCCGGCTAGAGGACGCAAGGCTTCGGCGGCCTGGCGGGCGGTGGAGATGTCGGTTTGTCCGTGGGCGTGCAGAGTGGCGGCGGTGGTGAGAATGATGAAGTACATGATGAAGTTGGAGAAGAACATGCCGGCAATCGTGTCGTCGCGGGCGGTTCTTAACTCCCTGGTGGTCGCGCCCTTGCTCTGGGCGGGAGTGCGGCCCTTGGCCTTTTCTTCTTCGACTTCTTCAGCGGCCTGCCAGAAGAAAAGGTAGGGAGAAATCGTGGTGCCGAGGATGGCCACGAGGACCGCCAAAAATCCGCGAGACCACTCGAGGTGGGGCACAAACGTCACTATCAGAGCGTGCTTCCAATCGACGTGGGCGAACAACGAAGCCAAGACATACGCCAGCAACACCAACGTCAACCATTTGAAAATTTTTGCGATGCGCGCGTAGGAGGCCCAAAACAGGAGCCCGAGGATAGAGAGTGCATAGAACGGAATCCAGATCAGGGCCCGGACCCCGGTGATGAGTTGCGTCGCTTCGGCCATGCCGCCGAGATCGGCGCCGATGTTGATGATATTTGCGACGACGAGAATGGAGCAGGAAATCCAGAGCACCCAGCGCGGATAATGAATTCTGATGGCAGAGGCCAGGCCATGCCCCGTAGCCATGCCCAGCCGAGCGCACATGAGCTGGACTGCCACCATCAGGGGGAACGTCAGCAGGGCGATCCAGAGAGTGGCATATCCGTAGGCTGCGCCCGCCACGGAATAGGTGGAGATTCCCGAGGGATCATCGTCGGCGGCGCCCGTGATCAAGCCCGGCCCGAGGATCGCGAAGGAGCGCTTCAGAAGGTTGGAGCGCTTGCCGTTTTCGACATTTTTTTCAGGCGGATGTATGGTCGCCGTCATTTCGGTCGTAAGCGAAACCCTGCAACAGTCATGCTCATCGCGCTTGCGGGACAGCGTGCCGGTGAATTCTCCAATAGAGAAGAGGTACTTTCAATGGCGCCTGGCGGCCAAGGCAGCTTCCAGGCGCTCAAGGTGCAAAGGCCAGCCCGGGCCACCCTGTGCATTCACTCCAGAAAGGACATGGCCGCCATGGTTCGATCGATTCCAAGCGAAAGCGTAACGATGCTGATCTGAAGTGTCTGTCCGGTTGTGTACAGATGTGTGGACCCGATCGCTTTCACATCCTGGCTCCAGAGGAAACGGGCGACTCATTTTCGGACGAGCCGATCCGAATCGTCTCTCTTCGGAGGCTCGAGACGGACACTTAGTTGATCGCATGACTGGTTCTGTTTTTACCGGGCGGCGGGATTGGGGATATTCCCGTTCGAGCGGGAACCAGCGCTTTCTTCATGCCCCAGGAGACGCGCGGAGCAGACCACCCGGCGAAACAGTTGTTTGGTGCGACTTTCCGCTCAGGTCTATGTAGCTTTCTGGTGAGAAAGCCCTCGCGCGAGGGCGAGAGGAAGGGAGAGTTCTAGCTCGGTGCCGGCGTTGCGTTTGGTCCAGATGCGGAGGTGAGCGCCGATGTTTGCGGCTCGTTCGCGCATGACGGTCAGGCCCCAGTGGGATTGGCGGCCGGAGTGGAGAAGTTGGGGGTCGATGCCGGTGCCGTTGTCGCGAACGACGACGCGGAGCTTGCGGGAGGAATATTCGAGTTCGACTTCGATCTCCCTGGCCTGGGAATGACGCAGGGAGTTTAGCAGGGCTTCGCGGGTGATGAGGTAGATCTGGTGAAGGACGTCTGGATCCAGTGGTTTTGGGCGGCCCATCTTTCTGATTTGCAGGCGGGCGCGGTCGGCAGGAGTGAGTTCAACGAGGAAATCGGAGAGGGCCTGATCAAGAGTTGTGGATGGGCTTTCGGCCGAGCGAAGTCCTTGCAGGGTGGCGCGGCCTTGGGCGATTCCCTTCCCCATCAGCTTACGAACCCGGCGTAGGAGCGGCTTCGCTGGGGAATCAGGGGGCACCCACCCCTCGGCGACTTGGAGTTGCATCGAGGCGCTGAGGAGCCCCTGCAAAAGGGTGTCGTGGAGTTCGCGCGCGATGCGGGTTCGTTCGCGGCGGCGTTCTTCCTGACGAAGCATCAGTTCGCGGGTGGATGGGTGCTGATCGTAGCCAGTGAAATAGTTTAGGATTCGCCCGGCCAAAGGTTGAAGACCTGCAGTTTCCCGTGCCATGTTCGTTCCTCCAGGGTGCATTCGTTTTTCGGTTTCTTGGGTACCCGGAAATCGTGCGGGGATATTGCCTCGCGGAGGCGGACGGCGTCTTGGACGAATCTGGTCCGATTTGTACAATCTTGCTCCCCTTTTGGGAATCCGGGGTGTAGTTCCGTGCGGGCGCTTCCGCTCGATTTGGGGATAACGGCATTCGAATGAGGCGATTGCGTGGGACAGGATGCGGAAGCTAGCGCTCAAGGCCGCGGGCCAGGCTGGGGGACATGCCGGTCAGACGGCGGAAGTGGCGGTTGAGGTGGCTCTGGTCTGAGAAGCCGACGGCGAGGGCGATGTGCGAGAGCGGGAGTTGCGTGTCGCGGAGCATCTGCTCGACGTGGTCGAGGCGGCGGCGAAGGAGATAGCGGTGCGGGGGCATGCCGAGGGACTGCTGGAAGGCGCGCGCGAAGTGGTGCGGCGAGAGGCCGGCCATGGAGGAGAGCGCGTCGAGGCTGATTTTTTCGCTGATGTGCGACTCAATGAAATTGCAGATGCGGCTTTTCATGGTGGGGGAGAGGCCGCCTCGGCTGAGATCTGGCGCTTCTGGCATGGGCATGAAGCTCAACATACTCAGCCGGGGTTGCGAGTGAACGACGGCTTCCGGCCAGCTGCGGGAGAGATTCGATTTCGCGAGTGGCGGAGTGATGAGGGCGCGCCAGTGGATCCTCCCTTCTAGACGAGGGAGCAAAACGGGAATGTCCTGGCCGCCGCGCCGACGGAAGAGCAAAAGACTGAATTCGAAAAGAGCTGAGAGTGGCTTGCCGGCGGCGAGAGTTTGCTCATCGAGAGCGAATGTCTGGCGCGCGACTCGGTCGGCGCCAATGATGCGTTGCTGTTCATCCACGGCGAGAAGCATGGCGGGTGCGGTGTCGTCGGACGGCAGGGCGGCGATGATCCATTCGTGGCGAAAGAGTTCGCGGAAGAGTCGCTCTTCGACGGCCCGGGCGGAGGCGATGGTGGCGGCGAGAGCCAACTGCTGGGGACGATCGGGACTCTCGGTAGCGACGGCGGAGACGTCCAAAACGCCTGCGAGTTTGCCGAGGGCATCGAAGATTGGAGCGCCGGCGCAGGTGAGCTTGCTGTGGCGAGACCGATAGTGCTGGCCGCAATGCACGAGGAGAGGGCGTTGCTCGGTGATGCAGGTGCCGATGCCGTTGGTGCCTTCAATCTGCTCGGACCAGACGCCGCCAAGCCAGATGCCCCAACGCTTGAAATCCTCGGACCGGGATTCATCGCCCCGATGGTGGATGGCGACTCCAGTGTTGTTGCAGAAGAGAACCACGTAGCCTTGCTGGCGGACGATCGCGTAGAGACGGTCGATCTCTTCTCTTGCCTGGGCGATGATGTCGGCGACGGGTTCCTTGGAGGCTTTTAGTTCGCTTTGGGTGACGACGTTTGGCGCGGAGGGGTCTTTGGGGTCGACGTGATAGTCGGCGAGGCAGCGGTGCCAAGAGTCGGATATTTCGTCGACGGCGGACACCGATTGTGAGTCTGGCAGCTCGGGCTCGATTCGCTTGACGGTCGGCGGGTCTTCGCGGCTGGGGCTGAACTGAGTTGTGAGTTCCGGGGGCACGTCACCCTCCAGCATCCAGTTAGTTCCGGGCCTGTTTGGCCTTGCGCGGCTATCCTCTTCCGCGGTGAGGCGGCCAGTGTAACAGGCGCGAACTGGGGCAACAACCACGGTTCAACCGCAAAGCAGCCCGCCCTGAGCGGAGTCGAAGGGTTAGGAGTCATCAATCACTAGCGCACTCCCTCCGCCCACGCACAGGCCAAAGGGCGAAGAGGGCTTGACGGGAGACGAATCGGGGGCCTATGGTTTGCCTGGCGGCTGGAAATGCAATCATGGGGGCGGAGGTGGGCGAAAAGAGTCGCGCAGTAAGAAATGGATTGAACCCTCCAGACCGTTCCCAATTTCCCGAGCCACGTGCGAGCCCGAACTTTCCGAAGCTGCGAGCAACCGCTCCGAAGTCAGACCAAGCGCGAAAGGAGAATTGCGATGAAGCGACCCGGGGCCTGGCCAGTCACATTTCCGATTGTGATTGGTCTTGTTTGGATTGCGGCAATGCTGCTTGCATCTTGCGCGAAGCCCTACCACGAAGAGAACGAAAGCTACGTCTTTGTGGCCACGAATATCAACCTGCCGTACTGGCAGGAGGCGAACGCGGGGTTTATGGACGCGGCGAAGGCGCTGGGGGTGAGAGCAGAGCTGGTTGGTCCGGCCGGATACCAGCCGAATGCGGAGCTATTGGAATTCCGGGAGGTGGTGGGAAAGCATCCCGCCGGAATCTGCCTGTCCGCCGGGAAACCGGAGATCTTCCAGGCGGACATTGACCAGGCCATCGCCCAGGGCATCCCGGTGATCTGCGTGGACGCGGATGTGCCGGACTCGAAGCGCATGCAGTACATCGGAACAGATAACTTCAAAGCGGGCAGAGAGAGCCTGAAGCAGATGGCGGCAATCGTCGGCCGCGGCGGCAACATTGCGGTGATTACGATTTCCGGACAGCGCAACCTGGATGACCGTGTGGCAGGCATCGCCGACGCGCTGAAGAATTTTCCCAAGATGCATCTGGCAAAGATATTGGACGACCAGGGAGATGCGCGGACCGCGTTTGACCAGACTTCGGATTTGATCCAGAAGAAGGAAAAGATAGATGGAATTATTTCCGTGGAGGCGACCGGGGGTTCAGGCGCTGCGGGAGCGCTGCATCGCTTCAGCCTGGAAGGCAAGCTGCCGATCGTGGCGTTTGATGGCGATCCGGAAACGCTGGACTGGATCGACCGGGGCGCGATTGCGGCAACCGTGACGCAGAAGCCGTACGTGATGAGTTACTACGGGCTGAAGTTCCTGGACGACCTGCACCACAATGCGGTGCACCAGTTCAAAGACTGGCGGACGGCGCTGGCGCCGCCGGTGCCTACGTTCGTGGATACCGGCACGCTGATCGTGGACAAAAACAATATCAAGCTTTATCGCGAAGCGCTCTCCGCACATCCCAAGCCGATGTAGAGAACGCTCTATCCGCAGGCGGCCTTCGAGAAGTAGGAAGCGAAAACGCGCCGCCGCGGGCCTGAAGTCCCGCTCGTTAGAACTCACTATCAGAAGCGCGGCTTCGCGAATCCCCGAAGGCATCCACGCCGATTGCGCCGCCTAGCTCCCTCACTTCTTGCACTGGCCGTTACATCCTCCCGGACGACTTGATCGCCGCTTGAAGCATGGGCTTCGCCCATGGCGGCACAAGGGATAGCTCAGCTGAACTGAACTCACGATCTTGCCCCATTTCATGTGCAGCAGCCGTCTAGGTGAGGGAGCTTGCCATTTTTGTGGATCACCTTCTTCGGTGTTGTCAAAAACCCTGAGCTCGGCCAGGTGGGGCAGGAGTTCAATCACTTCCATTCCCGCAGAGCTCGCCTTTTCAAGCAAGGAAGCCATCGTATTTCCGCCGAGCGTGGTCTCAAAGGCAAAGTCCATACGCTCGTTGATGGCTCTTTCAAGTAGTCGGCGGCCTTCCTGCCAAGCCAATCCGTTTGCTTCTTCCTGGCCGATTTCAGGGAGCTTCAAGAGGAACTCGCGCGCGGCCGTGTCCGGACTATAGATAGTCAAAATAGACCCGGAGACCGCGAGAATAGCGGTAGCCGATTTTTGCGGGTGCTGAAATTCCATACCCGTACCATGCTGCACACAGTCAGGTGCCGGGACTTCTCGCGTCTCGTTCTCTGTGGTTTCCAAAGTGACACAGCTCGTCACAGCGAGCACCGATCTCAGACGACGAGAGAGTAGGCCGTGCTTCTTCCCCCGGCTTTTTCCTGTTTGAGAATACCTTTGCCGATTAAGTCTTGGATGTCTCGCAAAGCTGTATCGTGCGAACTCTTTGTGAGTTTCGCCCACTTTTCGGTTGTCAACTTTCCCTCAAAACCATCCAACAACAGATTCACTATCTTTTTCTGTCGGTCGCTGACCACGATTGATTCTTGCTTGACTCGCCGCCAGAATGCATCCTTTTCCAAGACGCTGCCTGTCAGCATGTTTGCTTTTTCAATTGCGCGACTAAGGCAGCCTAGAAACCAATTCAACCAATCGGTTACGTCCATTCCGCCCTTCTGTGTATTTTCAAGAATCTGGTAGTAGCTCCGTCGCTCTTCGCGGATTTGGGAGGACATGCTGTAGAAGCGCTGTGCGCTGTTCTCCAATCGAGCCAGAGACATTTCCGTGACGGCGCGCGCGATTCTTCCATTACCATCTGCGAACGGATGAATCGTTACGAAGTAGAGATGCGCTAACCCAGCCTTGATGAGAGGCTCGATTTCTTCGCCACTGTTGAACCAATTGAGGAATGCGGCCATTTCTGGTCCGACACGTTCCGCAACCGGGGCCTCAAAATGAACCTTCTCATTTCCTTCCCCTCCGGAGACAACCTGCATTCCTCCCTCGCGCCATGCCGCAGTTCGAATCTTGTAAATTCCGCTGCGCCCGCTCGGAAACAATGCTCCATTCCATCCGAATAACCTCTCGTCCGTTAGCGGTGCCGCATATTTCTGCGTAGCATCCAGCATCATTTCGACGATACCTTCAATATTGCGATCCCCCGAAGGGGCACCGGCGACGCTCAGGCCCATTCGACGTGCTATGGATGAACGCACGCTCTCTGGATTGAGCACAGCTCCCTCGATCGCAGAAGATTTGACTGTTTCTTCGGTGAGAGCGGCAAGCGTTGCTTCTTTTTGAAGCGGGTAACCTAACACGCGCATCTTTCCAAGAAGCAAGCCTTGCTGATAGCGCGCGACGGATAGAGGAGCAAAGAGGCTGTCCACTTGCCAAGTGAAGTGTGGCCATCCCTCTGTTTCGTGAATGTAACTCATAATCTACGCGTATTCTACGCGTTATTCTACGCATCAGTCAAGGATAATCTACGCGCATTCTACGCATCAATCAACGCATGCCGACTGGCCCCAGGAAACGGCGGAGGTTATGTTTGGACCCACGCAGTGGATGCCCTAAGGAGCGGAAACTCGGAGGCAGTGCGTCCTGTAGGAGCCCTGCCGGGTCCGTTTTTCCTGGAGTCCCAAAAATCTGAAAACGCTTGAACTGAGAACTGAAGGCAGCGGGCTCGCATCAAGCCATAGTTGGAAAATGAGTGGAAAACGAAATCCCGCTCATAATAGGGCAAGGGTTGCCGTTTTGCGGGAAGCCCCACTGCTCCCGCCTCCTAATCGCCGTAGCGTCTCAGGTACTCTCCGGGAGGCAAGACAAGAATGGCCTCGACCCTCTTGCCGAAGTAGGATCCAAAGTGCCGAAGGTCCCCAGTCAAGAGATGTGTAGCACGAGCTTCGATGGCAGCCAATAGGATCGGTACGTCCTTCTCTGGCAACGAGATCCCTTCCGGAAGTTCGTGCTTACCCGCATCGAAGAGTTGAACCTTTCCGGCCAGCCTCACTAGCCGGGTTCGTTGAACTTCATTATTAAGATTAATTCTCGCTTCTTCCAGCGCATAGCGAGAGCTACACAAGACAACTTCTCCAAGTTCCCAGAGCTTAAGAAGTCCTGTATCGGATCGGTATGCTGCCGAAAATAAAACATTAGCATCGAGGAACAAGCGGGCCATTTATGCAGGCCGTCGATGGGGAATCGAATCCGGGTCTATACCGAGCTTCTGGACTTCTGTCCGTGCCTTGCGGTAATCCCTAACATTGGTCGCATTGGAGAGAAGAAACTCCGCTTTGCGCTCGGGGGTGTACTTTTCAATCGGGATCACAACGGCAGGACGAATTAGAATACCGTCTTCTCGTTCCTCCGCGGTGACGACGGTACCCTCTTCAATGCCGAAACGCCTTCGCAATTTGGCGGGGACCACGATTGCGCCTCTCTTCCCCACTTTCGCCGATTCCATCCTTATACCTCCGATCCCAATAGTGCCCGAATGTCAGTATGCCCGATAGTCAGGCATAGGTCAATTCGTTTGTCCCGGATGGGTTCGCGACTTAGCGGTGGAGATCATGCGGCCCCGAAGCGGTTCTGCCAGTATTGTTCGAACCACCCACGGAGGCGGTTTGCGAAAGGGCGAGGATGGCATTGGCGTTGCGCAGAGTCCAGAACGTATCGCACTGTTTGAGTCGTGATCCGATGATGGTCCTGCACCCAGCTTCGATCACGCCAGAATCGATGAAGAGGTGTTGTTTCCGAAAGATGGGCGGCGCATGCCTGCGGACGTTATACGAAAAGTATTTCCGCTTCGATGCGGATCCACCGGCAGCGCAGGTTGGCCGGATTCAGTGCGCGAAATAGAGAGGCATCGGCGCGAGTCATTCCCTTTTCGGTCTCGCCCAGTCAAGAGGCCGCGGGCGCGAGGCTCAGCAATCTGACTACCGAACTTACGCGCGGCAAGCCTCATCATGTCCTGCGTGAGTTCGACGTTCTAGACCGTCGGTGCTCTCGAGGCCTAGTTCGGGTATTCTCAGAGAGACAGCACATCACGCGGACAGCTTTTCAAAAACTCGCTGCCGCCTGTCTAGAAAAGGCGAAAAACAGAACAGATGGAGACGCTCGATCGAATCACGACTGATCCTGCGCGAATGAACGGCGAGCCCTGCATCCGGAACCTCCGTCTTACCATCCGTCGAGTCCGCCCACGTCGCGGAAAAAGGTTCGCATCAATTTGAACGATCTCTCCAAACAGGACTCCTACATGATTCGCAGATGTTGTGGGTCTTTGGCTTCGAGCCACAGCGTTGGGGAAAAACGAGCTGGCGGGTGCCTTCGAGTAGCCTGTCGGAATCGAACGAACAGCTGAACCCCGCCGAGGTTCAGTAGCAATTCATAACGATGTTCTCGAGATAACCTAAGATGAATGGACGATCGGGACTTAGCCAATTCTCGTCGGCCTTGGTGGGAAGTGGAATATCGCCGGATCGGGTGCAAGAGCCATCAGTTAACGGTCAATTGGAAAATAGGAAGAACGGGGCCTTTAGTGGAAACCCTTTGGAAGATGGAGCGGCCTATCGGAATCGAACCGACACCTGAACCTTGGCAAGGTTCGAGAAGTTAAATCTAATGCGCTGGAACGGCGGCACTTAGCAATTTTTGGCAGGGCCTTAATTGGAAAATGATGGAAAATGAAACGAAGAGAGAATTTTCGCGGTCTCGCGAAAGCTATAGATTCGGTTCGCCAGCTAGTGGTTGGGAGGCTCATTATGCGGGCCCGGATTCTTATTGAAAATCTCAAACTGATCGCCCCAGGACGCGACAAACTTTCCTACAGCCCATTGTGCCATCACAGCTTTTTCCCCAGAGAGTAGTGGCGAGCGCGCGAGCGGCTTGCCGATCCCACTCTCCATCACCGGACAAACCAGAAGTTCATCATTTGTCAGGACAATCAGCAGCCCCCACGTCGGCGCCCCAAACGCGTCGGTCGCTCCAGGAAACGCCTTGGCAACTTGATTCCACGTTACCGGCAGCTCATCAAACCCAGCGATCTTTGCCGGCACGCGGACCGACGTCTGAAACGCCGGCAATTTGCCCGAGCACTTTAGCTCGCCCCAACTTCCCCATCCTTTCACCGTCCAATGTCCCTCGGTCCGCGCGGCCACCCAATTCATGTACGGCACTTCGAGTTGGCAGTTCCCCTGCATGGACACCGGCGTTCCCTCAATCAGACCCCGCGGCTTTTCCGCCTTGTCGCCCAGAGCCTGCCTTCCCGCCGCTCCCACTACCGTCGAGATGTCGACAGGCTCCCTGAAATCGTGATCGTCCATTTTGTACATATAAAGAGCGCTTAGCTGCCCATCTTCCGTTTTCCCCACTCCGATGTAATCCCCGGAAATAAACTCAATCGGATGCGCGCTGACTGTCCCCTCGGCAATTCCCTTCGCTTCCTCTTCCGTCAACGCGCGAGGCTGAACCGTCTGCCCCAATGGAACGCTCCAGACAAACTCCTCTTTCTTGTCGTCTCGCGAGCCCAGCGTAGAACCAACCTGCCAAAATCCATCTCGCCGCGGAACCAACAGATTCGGCGCTTCTTCTATCTTCACGCTCCCGCCAGCACGCGTAATCCAAAGCGTTCGGTAGACTCCATACATAAAACCCCGATAGTTTTTCGCCGTTCCCCCGCCAAGCCGCAGCCCGAGCAATAAACCCACATCCTTCGCAGGCAGCACTTCCGTATGCTGTGGCGCGGTCAGAATCGGCGGCGCAGGTTCCGGCTCGTAGTGCTCATTGACCAAGTGAAGCCGATGCGTCGCACCTTTGTATTTCAGCCATTGATCGTCCACCCAGCCCTTCGTCACAATATCCAATCGCCCGCCGTCCTTCGCCGGCGCCAATTCCACTTTCTTGGCCAGGATTGGGCACGCGCGATCCTCGGAGTAGCCCATATATTGCGAACAAAATTTCCCGCGCGTCAGCTCGTTCCCTTCCCGGTCAAAGGCAACAGCGCCTCCCTGATAGGCGTAGTCGTCCTCGTCATTCCATTGTTTAATTTCATCCCCATTCGGCGGCCATACGACAATCTCCTCGAACGCATCTCCATTCAAGCCCTTATAAGAAATCCAGTCGCTCGGCGCATATAGCAGCGGTGAATCCCATTTCATCTCATAACTGCCATTCTTGATTTCGCCGTAAATCAGCCTGGTCACATTGCTGAAGTAGATCGGCTTCAGCTCGCTGTCGTCTTCACACGGACTCGCGCGCAGCGCCGCGATCACCGATTCTGGCCCCGCCTTGCCCAACTGCCGCGCTTCCAATTCCAACTCGACGAGAATCTCTTCCTTCGTTGTCGTGCAATCGGCTTCCGGCGAATTGCCTATGGACCAAAGGACTTCCACACCTCGCGTACCGCGCAAAATCGCGGCTGCAATTCTTTGCAGCTCCGGTTCCGTCATTTGCCGCGATCCTGTGCTTTGTCTCTGGCTTATTTTGAGATGGATCGGGAGCTTTTTAAATTTGTAGTCATAAAGAATGTTGGGCTGTCGCTGGGGTGACTGGCCTGTTTGGACCAGGAAAGCGAATCGTCCGTCTTCGAAGACGGAAATCGCCTCATTTTTCTGCAGTGCCGCAATAAACTCGTCGCGCCCCGCCGGACAAGCGACTTTGGGCGCGTTGCTCGAGTCTATCCGTCCAAAGAAGATTCCCTGCCACAGCACGGTTTTCCCCAGCACCTTTTGCGCGCACAACAGAAACTCCTGTCGCGGAGACATCCCACGACGCTGAATCTGTCCGAAAGTGGAGCAAGCAGCCGCAAGCGAGAACGCTAAGACAGTCAGTGCACGGGACGTTCTCATAGTGATCGCTCGATTGGACAGCATCTAATCAACTCGCTATCTCGAATTATTAGTGTTCTGGGTGGACAGTGAGCTGCAGTAGTTTCTTCGTAGGTTGCGAACCAATTGATATTTCCGCAAGCTCCGTCCATTCACCACGCTCGTTTATGCGCAACACAGAATTGGTCTTGATCTCTCCCAGGGCAAAACCCCACGTCAACCCCTTGCCCTCCTCTAGGAGTTTCGTCTGGGTTTCAAGAAAACGACCATCATTGAATGCCCGCAGGCGGTACCTTCCGCTTTCGTCATCAAACGAGACTATTCCATAAGCCTGAAGCAAGGGTTGGCCGCCCAATTTTGTCCGACCGACTCCCTCGATCACAAGGATCAAGCCGTCGAGTTTGTACTGTGCCTCCTCGGTCTGAAGCAATTCCGCCGACTCATCGGGCCCACGCAACAGGCGCGCCTCACCGACCCATTTGCCGACCAAAAAGTCGAGCTTCTTCATTGCGTCACGTTGCGCTTCCAGGTTCGGAACTCTTGGTAGCTGAGGCATTAGGCGACCAATGCTAACATTCAGGGCATAACTTCACTTCTCCGGTTATCGCTTACCGGGACTTAGATGGCTATCGACCGCAACCACCTTGTGAAACAGCTGCTGGGTTGATTGTAAAATTGACCGATTCCACGTTGTATGACTCGTCCAGCGAGATTTCCGCACGATTTCCATTCTGGGCCCGGACCGCTACTTTCCAGAGTTTCCCTTCGCGCTTCAGGTTTTCGATGCGAGGTGGCATATCGATGTCTGTCATGCACTGCATCAAGAACCCTTTGGGCATATTCCGCAAATAATCAACGGCTTTGGACTTCTCTAATCTGTAATCAGGAAGCGGCTTTTTCTCGAAGAAGTGGAGCAGAGCATTTTGCGCTTGGCCAAGGGTGTGGTAGCGGTCGGCACTTTCTGAGACCACAAGCGGCTTAGGGATGGTTGTGTGGAATATTCTCAGTCGGTCGTTAGAGAGATAGATCGTCGAGACATTGGCGAACGTCTGCGCTTCCGACTCAGAGTTGGTGTTGTAGTTGTCGTACAGCTCGAAGCATTCCCAGTAAAAAAGCTTGGTTTGCGAATCGTATAGCATGCGGGCGATAAATTTCCGGGTCTTCCCGGCAGGATCGGTGACTTGGACCCTGAACGAGCGAAACTTGATCGAGCCCTTCTGGTTGTCGCGGATAAGATCAAGCGTTCGTGTGTAAGTCGAGTCCTTTTCAACATGCACGCGTGTACCTTGTGCATTCGCGTTTGAGCGAGCTAAGAGCAGAAGGGAGAGCGAAGCAATTGCGAGGGGTTTCAGCTTGCGAAAGATGACCTGCGTCGGCCTGTGAAACGCAGATTGGGCCAAAGTCATTTGACTTCGGTCTACTCTGAATGTCTCCTGATGTTCCTCGGTGACACTTCTTTGTAACCAACTCCGAAACCGGTCAAGAATTAACGCACGTTTATCAGACATGTGGATTGTTTCCGAATACCCCATCACTCGACCGCGCGGTGGCCTGCTCCTCCCATCGTTGAGCGTTCACGCCCTTCACGATGAGCCATAGCATCAGCGATAGTTCCGCGACGAACCCGAGAACCTTAAGGTAGGTGGATAGATGGTTTGCGAGCGGCGACAGAAAGATCAGCCAACCCAAACCGGCAAACACCATCAGTACGCCCAGAATTCGAGGCAGGAAGGTGGACCTGAAAATGAGGTAGCCAAGCAGCAGGCAATAGGGCCCGAAAAATACCAGGGAGTTGATTTTGTAGGGAGCGAGATGAAAGAGGCTAAGAACATCATTAGCGCATCCCAGGAGGCTGAAGAGCGCCGCCAGCAAAGAGAGGTTTCTGTTCACCGGCTTAAACAGATAGTAGAAGAGCAGCGCCAGAGCGATGTAGAACGCCTGCGCGATGAGGTTAACGGCGTCATATAAAACAGGCCGACCCTTGCCAACGAAGACCTCGCCGGATATTGCCGTCAGAAAGTAAAGTAAATAGACCACACCAGTAAGCCTGGCCCGGGGACCCGGCGACGCTTCTGCAATCCGTTCCATCATCTACATAGCCTCCGATTCGTCGTGGTGCGTGGCGTCAGAAATGTTTCACTTGGTGCGCTTCAGATCGAGTACCTCGCCCATCCGTTTGCCGTCGGCCATCTCGAACTCCCAGAGTTCGGTGTGATGGTCCGAATCGATTAGGTTGAAGACGACGTGCTGCATGTGTCCCATCTGCGAACTCTGAAGGTTCGTAGCGTCGAGGAAATTGAAAGTGATGGTCTTGCCGTCGGGCGAAGTCGTTCCGACCATGCGAGGCTGATTCCCTGCATCGCAATAATGGTTCAGGATCAAGCGATCCCCGTCGAGATGAAACATGGTGATCGGATCTTGGGGTCCTCCGCCGCCCGTCATCTCATGCATGAGCGCGGAACCCATGGAAGTCACGCGAAGCGAGACTAGGAAGGACTTGCCGCCCATGGTGCCTTCCCAGGAACCCGCCAGAGTTTTCAGTTTGTCGAAAGACCTTTGCGCATCGGACTGGGCAAAAGCCACAGCGGACAGTGAGATCAGAACAACGCACAGCATAAAACGAAGGGACTTCATGATTCATTCTCCTTCCGTCGGGATCTCCCTTTGGGGAGCAGCCACCGAACGGTTGTTGGCAGTCATAAAGATAAACAGCGCGCCGCGCGCATAATGGTTCCGAAAACCGTAGACTCCCGCAAGCAAAAACCGACCAAAGACTTATTGTTCCAGCCCGTACTTTTTCTTCAGAAGTTCCACCTTGTCGCGCTGCCTGTATTCCTCATACGAGTACGATCGTGCCGCCTGGAAATCGTGATTGTTGATGGCGTGCACCATGGCGTTCATCAGAAACGTCACACGCTCCTGCGCTTGGGCGACTTCCAATGGTAGCGAGGTTTGGCGGTAGTTCATGCCGGCTGCGGCGAACCACAATTCGTAGGGAACGCCGGCTGGGCGCATTTTTCGCAAGTCCGGGAGGGCGCGGCCGCGAGTGGAAGTGTCAGTAGTGAGCTTCGCGATCCACTCCGCTGGCATTCTAATGATCAGACCTGCCAATTCCGCGATCACAAAGCGAACGAAAGGAGCCCGTCCCTGGATTCGGTGCTCATTGCACCCCTGCTGGAAGGCAATGATCATCTCACCTGCAAATAGAGCCGAGTAATCGTTCGGATATAGATAGAGAAGGACGGCAAAAACTCGCTGGGCGCTCACTCTAGACCTCCCTCGTCTTCAGACGCGAGCTTGCCGCTCTTGTGAGTTGCTTCATTCGATCCAGCTCAAGTTGCAGTTGTTTCCTTCCAAACGACGTAAGCCTGTAGGCCTGCTTCTCGCGGGACGTGTCACTTTGTTGGAAGCGCTCGATCCATGCTTCCTCAAGCAGTCTCCGTAATGCACCGTAAAGCGTTCCGGTTCTCAACCGAACGCGACCGCCACTGAGAGCTTCGATATCCTTCATGAGGGCATAACCATGCCGAGGCTCATCGGCCAGGCTTAGCAGAATGAAGACAACCGGCTCGGTTAGAGGTTTCGTCTTTGTCACGTCAGGTTGTTTCTCGACATGTCGCATTGCTACCTATTATGCCGCATATTTGAATGGCCGTCAAGCCGCTCGTTTGTTTGATGCCCAGCGAACTGCCGCCAGCTTGTCCTTCGCGGAATTTCTTGGCAGACGTCTCTGAAATCCTGGCCTTCACTTCGTCGTATACGCCGTAGACTTATATGGTATACGCTGTATACGTGATTGCCCATACTACGGCATCGCGAATCGCAGCTGCCGCCCACCGCCTGCTGGATAAGGAGGGGACGGAGGCGGTTACCATGCGTCGGGTAGCCACGGCCGTAGGTGTCACTCCCATGGCAATCTACCGCCATTATCCAAACCGGGCGAGTCTTCTAAATACTTTGGCGGACGAAGGTTTCGAGGAGTTGGCTGATCGGCTGGCCTTCAAAACGTTCTCCGGCGGCGTTGAAGAGCGGCTCACGAGAATGATGGAGATATACCTACAGCACGCCCTTCAGAAACCGCGACTCTTCGAGCTCATGTTTCTCAAACCGCGCGCAGGTGCACGCGCCTACCCATGGGACTTTAAGGCTCGCCGTTCCCCTACCGCCAACTTGTTAGAGGAAGTGGTGCAGAGTGGCATGGACAGCGGCTATTTCCGCAAGGGCGATGCGTGGGAGATCGTCTTCGAGATGGGCGCCTTGTCCCACGGCCTTCTCCTGCTCTATCTAGGCGGGCGAATAGCAGTACCTCGCGCTCACTTTCGCGCATTCTACCGGCGATCTTTCAGGAGATTCATACATGGCATTCGCAAATGACGATCGGCGCAACGTTGACGCGCTCTTTGTGGTGTTCGGCAAGAATCCACACACTTGGCGAACGAAAAGAGGTCCACTGGTGAAGGAAATGAGAATCAGTTCAGCGCTTGAAGCATCTCTCTATCCCTTTGTTGCTGCGGTGTATCCATTGTTCCGCCAACAAATGTGGGGGGCGGTAGTAATACGCATTGCGCGTTTAGCCGCGGCTTGTTCTCTCGTGCTGTTCTTTCTGATACCCGGAGCGCTCGGGCATGCTCCCCAAGAGGCACCGCAGTCGGCTGCAGCACCGTCGGCCGTTGACTCGGAATACGGCAAGCTTGAGAAGTTGCTTTCTTTCGTGCGGGCCCGCAACGCGGAACAGTATGCAATTTTGTCTCCCAAGGGCATTGACGAAGGAAGCTTTGTGAAAATTGGGAGCATTGATCAGTGGATTACGATTCGTGGGCAGGATCGTGATAATCCTGTGATGTTGTTCTTGCACGGCGGGCCTGGTGACGTAACCAACCCTTGGTCATTCGCTTTGTTTGCGCCATGGGAGAAACACTTCATCGTGGTGCAATGGGATGAGAGGGGCGCCGGCAGAACCCTGAGAAAAAGCGGCCCAGCCGTTGCCTCGACGATCACTGTGGATCGCATGGTGCAAGACGGTATCGAGCTGGCGGAATATCTACGCAAACACCTCGGCAAGGAAAAGATCATCATCCTAGGCCATTCGTTCGGCTCAATCCTAGGTACACGCATGGCCAGAGCAAGGCCCGAACTCTTCTATGCTTATGTGGGCACCGGGCAGGTCGCGGATGGCACCAAAAACAATTCCGCCACTTACGATGCGCTGCTGCAAAAGGCGAAGGCCACAGGCGATCAGCGGGCCATGGACGAACTGAGCCGCGTGGGTCCCCCGCCCTGGAACTCCGGCGAAGGATACCGCGTGCAGCACAAGTGGGCAAACGCGTTCGAGAACGCAGATCAGTTCCTAGACGCGACCATCGGCCTTACGCTGGTGGCCCCCGGCAATTCTGTGCAAGACCTCAATGACTCCGCTGACGGCCAGTTATTAAGTGGCGACCGTTTGTGGCCGCAGACTAATGCAATTCGGCCGGCGGACCTCGGCCTTGAATTCTCCCTTCCGTTTTTTGTTTTCCAGGGCGAAGAGGATTTCACAACTTCAACCGCGCTCGCTCGCCAATACCTGGAATCGATCAAGGCACTTCACAAACAGTTTGTGGCGATCAAAGGCGGCGGGCACTTTGCGGTGTTCATGCGCTCCGATCAATTTCTGGAAGAGCTTGTTGCACGAGTGCGCCCGCTGGCTATAGGGCACTGAACTTGAGGGTTGCGCGAGTGGTCAAATCGCGAAAGAGGTCAGCGAAAGAACTGCCATCTATTGCTTGGGGATGCGCCGCGGTGAAAAAATCCTCGGGCCTGAGGAGCCTCTCCCGCATTGACTTGGAAAAAACGGACCACGAGTCGGTCACGTAACCTCTTTAGAATCTTGAACTGGGCTCTCGGACACGAACCAACATCTGAACCCTAGCGAGGTTCAGTAGCAATTCATAACGATGTTCTCGAGATAACCTAAGATGAATGGACGATCGGGACTTAGCCAATTCTCGTCGGCCTTGGTGGGAAGTGGAATATCGCCGGATCGGGTGCAAGAGCCATCAGTTAACGGTCAATTGGAAAATAGGAAGAACGGGGCCTTTAGTGGAAACCCTTTGGAAGATGGAGCGGCCTATCGGAATCGAACCGACACCTGAACCTTGGCAAGGTTCCGTACTACCACTATACTAAGGCCGCAGACTACAACTTTTATAGCACGCTTCCCCCCGAAACGACAAGACGCTCCGGAAACAGTTGAGAAGAAACGGGCAAATCAGGAAACCTGTGTGACGCGCGCAGACTTGACGATGGGCGAGCGGCGCTGGCGTTCGGCAAAGCGGGTGGCTTTTTCCTTGTTGGTGTAGACCCGGCCAAAGGTTTCTCCGTCGGCGTAATTGACGGTGACCAGGAAATGATGATGTTTTCGGCGGCGATCCTTTCCGAATTCCGACTTTCCGTCCCGGACTGATTTGCGGGGACCTTTCGGGGGAGTTGACGATTTAGCCACGGACACCTCTAATTTGAAAGAATCGTGAATGCAACTATCGCAAGAATAAAAACGATTCGCAAGCACAGCCTGTGAGGGTAGCGCGATCATAAGCCCAAAGTAAACGATTACTGCAATACCGCGGAGGACGATTCGGACCGTCCGCTCAAGAAGGGCAAGAAACCGCGGCTGGCGTGAACCAGATGTTCGATTCCATGCAGGCCGCTGCTCTCGCCGGTCTCGACGGAGCCGGCGTGCCAGGAGAAGGTCATATTAATTCCCGCCAGTTGATCGGAGGGCGGGGTGTGGACGGCCAGAAAGCCGTTGCCGCCAAAAGCGCTAAGGTTGTGCAGCGCACCTTGGCCGGGGAGGCCCATGACGAAGTTGGCGGTGGTGACGTCGCTCTCGAAGCCGACGAATTTGACACGGCCGCGCCAGAACGTGGCGAGCGGAAGGCGGACCTGGTCCACGAACGGCGTGTCGTTGCAGTAGAACGCCGACTCCATCCGCTGGATCGCGCCAGGCGAGGAAGTCCAGAGGGATTTATCGAAGCTATAGGAATCGAGGCGGGGACGCAGCAAAATGTAACTTTGCTCGCCTCCCGGCATCAAATCTGTGTGAAAGTCATGCGTGCTGGGCACAAGCGCAAAATCCGCCGTTTCGCGGACCGGGTTGGTATGCAGTAGCAACTGCTTCTGGCCCTGACTCCCCGTTAATTCCTGGGCACACAGCGGCAACAACACGATTGAGCAGGAAAGTGCGGCAAGCTTTAGCAGCAGCCTGACCGAGATGCCAATTCCGGGCACTCGTTCCTCCTGAATCCGCAGAAACAGCAGATAAAACGCAAGATATCGCAATGCATTGCGGGTGTCCAGAACTTCCGGGCAAGAGCCGTCTCTTGCCTCATGAGCGACAAGCCACTTGGCCCGAGGCGTTTTACCGGTCAAACAAGCGGAATTTTTGATGTGCGGTTCATGAAACATTTCGCGGATTATTGCGTCTTTATAGAGTGGAGAAGGATTATGTTGCTTTTAGCACTGGAAGACAGAATGAAGTTGAACGCGAATAAAAAACCGCCGTTGATCGAGGACCTTCGCGAGCACTCGCAAGAGCAGATCGCGGAGCTTCGTTTCTTGTTGGAGACGGGATTGACCGGGCGTCCAGACCCGCGCCGCCCCGGCTTCTTTGAGCTCGATGGCGTTGCGGATGTGTATTACGTTTTCCGCTATCCCGCCGGACACAAGGTGTTGTTGTTGGCCGCTTGGCAACGGGAAGTTGATCCGGTGGCTGAGATGGTTGCCTATTCCTGCCCTGCCGCGTAAGGAAACTCCCCAGCTCCGGCAATTTATAGAGGAACTTGCGAACTCACTCAGCGCTAGTCCTTGTCGAGGGCAAGAGAAACTGAATTGATGCAATAGCGCAGACCCGTTGGCCCGGGACCATCCTCAAAGACGTGGCCAAGATGGGCATCGCAGTGGCTGCACTTCACTTCTGTGCGGACCATGCCGTGAGAGTTGTCGGTCTCTTCGTCAACCGCCTGATTTTCAAGAGGAGCGGTAAAGCTGGGCCAGCCGCAGCCGGAATGGAATTTTGTTTCGGAGCGGAATAGTGGATAGCCGCAACAGACGCACTTGTAGGTGCCGGGAGTGACTGTGGATTCGTACTCGCCGGTGAACGGGGGCTCGGTGCCTTTCTGGCGGGTGACATGAAACTGATTCGGGGTGAGCTGCTTTTGCCACTCGCTGTCGGGCTTTTGGATTTTTTCGCTCATATATCCTCTTTATACGGTATTAACACAGTCTCCCTGAGTATCAGATTCGGCGCAATGGCTTGACGTTTCACGCTGCCGCCCTAATCATAAAAGCACCCCTTCGCCCATGGGGGACTCGTATGCCAGAACAGACCGAGCCCCAATTCGAGGACAAACGTCGTACCCGGCGTGCCAAAATTGTCAAACCGTTGCGGGTGCGTCCTTCCGAGCCGCGCGATGAGCATTTTGAAGATCATCCGGTCAGCGTCAATGCTTCAAAAGACGGGATATTCTTCCAGACACGGCGGAAAGGCTATTACAAAGGCATGAGAGTCTTCGTGACCTTCCCGTTCAGTTCGCAGCACGACCCCATGAATTGCGAATATGTGGCAGAGGTGGTTCGTGTGGAAGATCTGCCCAATAACCGCTACGGGGTGGCTTTGCATTTGCTGATGACAGTGAACTACAGCGCGGGAGGGCCGCCGGCCACCGGCGGCCGCGCATAGCATTCATTTTTTGAATCCTTCCGCGGCAATCTTCCGATTGACACCTGCCTTTGGATTCCTGTACTTTTCTAGCCAGATGGATTTTCGGGCGCATCGGCACCACCTTCATCACGGCCACCGGCCGCGCCCGTGGAGCCCTGCCTAAAGATTCAGCAACATTCAAGCAGGAAATGCCCCGCTGGCGCTGATTGCGCAGCGGGATTTTTGTTTTTGGGGAGGTTTTTGTGGAACTGGCATTTGAAAAACAAGGCGGGCTGATTCCGGCGATCCTGCAGGATCACGCGACGAAGGAAGTGCTGATGCTTGGCTATGTGAATCCACATGCGCTCGCAGAGACATGGAAGAGCGGCGAAGTGCATTTTTTCAGCCGATCGCGCAACCAGCTTTGGAAGAAAGGCGAGACGAGCGGGCACGTCTTGCGGTTGAAGCAGGCGCTGGTGGACTGCGATGCGGATGCGCTGCTGCTGCTGGTGGAGCCGGTTGGGCCGGGAGTTTGCCACGAGGGATACCGGTCCTGTTTTTTTCGCGAGCTCAAAGCGGACGGATATGCGCGAATCATCGCGGAAAAGACCTTTTCGAGCGAACAGGTTTATGGACGACAGGAGGCAGAATGAGCTTGCTGAAACTGGGCATTCCGAAGGGAAGTTTGCAGGAGGCGACGATTGATTTGATGTCGCGCGCGGGATGGAAAATTGCGTTGAGTTCGCGGAGTTATGTCCCGACGATTGACGATCCGGAGCTCTGCTGCTTGCTGGTGCGAGCGCAGGAGATGGCGCGGTATGTTGCATCGGGCGCGCTGGAGGCGGGGATCACGGGGCATGACTGGGTGGTGGAAACGCGGGCCGACGTGCTTGAACTTGCCGAGCTTGTTTACGCGAAGCAGCGGCTGGCGCGCGTGAAATGGGTGCTGGCGGTGCCGGAAGATTCCCCGATTCAGGAGCCCAAGGATCTGGAAGGCAAAGTGATCGCGACCGAAGTTGTGGGAATTACCGAGAACTATATGGCGAGTCGCGGGGTAAAGGCGCGCGTGGAATTTTCCTGGGGGGCCACGGAGGTGAAGGTACCTGAGCTTGCGGATGCGATCGTGGAGGTTACCGAGACGGGATCGTCGTTGCGCGCGAACCGGCTGCGGATTTTGGATACGGTGCTCGAATCGGCGACGGTGTTTATTATGAACCGGAAGGCGGCAGCGGATCCGGTGAAGCGCGAAAAGGCGGAAAACCTGGTGCTGATGCTGCAGGGTGCGATTGCCGCGGCCACACGCGTGGGACTGATGCTGAATGTGCGCCGGGAAAATCTGGATGCGGTGCTCGCGGCGCTGCCAGCTTTGAAAAATCCGACGATTTCTTCGCTGAGCGATTCAGATTGGGTGGCGGTGAATACGATTATCGAGGAGTCGGTGGTGCGGCAGATTCTGCCGCGGTTGAAGGCCGCGAAGGCTCAGGGAATTGTGGAATACCCCTTGAACAAGATTGTGCTTTGATGCGGATTCTGAAACTTACTGCGAAAACAGAAGCGGAGCTGCTGAAGCTTCGGGAGACGCGTGATCGGGAGGCTAACCGCGCTGCTTCGCGGATTGTTTCTGATGTGCAGCGGCGCGGCGACCGTGCTCTGGAAGATTGGACGAGAAAACTTGACGGCACGGACGTTTCCGGGTCGCGACTTTGGATTTCGAACCAAGAGATGAGGGCCGCGAAGGGCCGCGTAGACAGACAATTCTTGCGGGCGGTCGAACATGCCGCAAGGAACGTTCGCAAGGTCGCGGAGCAGCAACTTCCCCGCAACTGGAATTTGAACGTTGAGTCTGGCGTCAGCATTCGGCAAGTCGTGCGACCGCTTGAGTCGATCGGATGCTATATTCCCGGCGGGCGGTTTGCCCTGCTCTCGACGCTGGTGATGACCGCGGTGCCGGCGCAGGTGGCGGGCGTGCCACGCATTTTGGTGGTTTGCCCTCATCCGAACGACGCGCTGCTTGCGGCGGCGGATTTGCTGGGCGTCACGGAGTTTGCGAGGATTGGCGGGGCGCAGGCGATTGCGGCGATGGCCTATGGAACGCGGAAGATTGCGGCGGTTGAGAAAATTTGCGGGCCGGGGAATCGGTTTGTCACCGCGGCGAAGCAGATTGTGAGCGCGGATTGCGCGATTGATATGCCTGCCGGGCCCACCGAAGCCGTGGTTCTGGCGAACGGCGGCAAGCCGGGTTGGATTGCCGCGGACCTGCTGGCACAGGGCGAGCACGCGCCGGATGCGGGGAGCTATCTGGTGACGTCTTCAAGCGCGTTCGCACGGAAAGTGCGGCGAGAGGTGATGGAGCAATTGAAGGAATTGCCCAGGACGAATCCGGCGCACGGTTCCATAGAGAAAACGGGAGCGATTCTCCTTGCGCACTCGCTTGTGCATGCTTGCGAATTTCTGAACCGGTTTGCGCCGGAACATCTGAGTCTGCCTTCGGATGGAGAAAACCTGCTCATCCGAATCCGCTCTTCGGGAACGATTTTCCTCGGTCCCCTTTCAGCGCAGCCGTTCGGCGATTATCTGAGCGGCAGCAATCACGTTCTGCCAACGGGTGGGTGGGCGCGCCGGCGTGGCGGACTTTCCGCTGCGGACTTTGTGAAGTGCATCAGCGTGCAGAAGATCCGGGCGGCAGGCTTCCACAGTTTATGCGATGACACGGAACGGCTTGCGAAGGCGGAAGACCTGGTGGCGCACGCGCGGGCAGTTGAGGTGCGGAGATGAAGGTTCATTTGCCGGTTCGCAAGGCAATTCTCGGACGCCGGACGTATGAAGCGCCCGCCGAGGGGCGTTGGGGAAAAATCCGGCTGGATTTTAACGAGAACACAACGGGTTCGAGCGCGGCCGCACTGGCTGCGCTGCGACGGCTGAGCGGCAAAGAGTTGGCGATGTATCCGGAATATCAGGCGCCGACGAAGACGCTTGCGCAGTATTTTGGCGTCGAGCCCGCGGAGTTGCTGCTGACCAACGGAGGGGATGACGCCTTGCGCGTTTTCTTTGACACTTTTGTCGAGCCACGCAGCCACATTCTGATTTGCGAGCCGACGTTCCCGATGTATCGCTACTACGCGGAGATTGCCGGCGCGCGAGTAGAAACATCCCACTACTCGCCTGAAATGGAGTTTCCGCTGGCGGCTGTCGTCAAGGCTCTCCAAAAGAGGCCGCGCGTTTTCTTTCTTGCGAATCCGAACAACCCGACCGGAACCCTGGTTGATAAAACCGCAATCGAGAAAATTCTGCGAGCCGCTTCCCGTACCGCTGTTGTTCTGGATGAAGCGTACGCCGATTTCGCTGGCGTTACGGGCGTGCCCTGGATTCGCCGCTACCCGAATCTCTTTATCGCCAAGACGTTTTCAAAAGCCGCGGGACTTGCGGGCTTGCGACTGGGAGCAGTGATTGCGCAGCGCCAGTCTCTCGCCCTGGTGCGACGCGCATTGCCTCCCTTCCCCGTGAACGTAGCGGCACTCTCGGCGAGCGTCGCCGCTGTGCGCGAACGACGGACAATCGAGCGCTACATTCGCGAAACCAAGCGGTTACGCCAATGGTTCGGTAGAGAACTCAAACGGCGTAACGTCCGCGTGTTCCCGAGCGCAGGGAATTTTCTGCTTGTTGATTTTGGTGGCGCTGGCCCGGCTTTATTTCGCCGGCTGCTGCGCCGTGGAATCCTGATTCGCGAACGGAGCAAGGACCTGGGTCCGGGGTTTGCACGGATCACCATCGGCACTGAAAAAGAGTTGCAAGCCGTTCTGCGGATTCTGGATCGCCGCGGCAGGTGAGTTCATGGCTCGCAGAGCGACAATTCGGCGCCGGACCAGCGAAACGGAAATTGCGTTGTGGATGAATCTTGACGGCCGCGGCAAGGCGGACGTTTCGACGGGGATTCCTTTCCTCGATCACATGCTGGACCTTGTTGCGCGGCATGGCGGATTGGATCTGAAGCTCAAAGCCACGGGCGATCTGGACGTCGATCAGCACCATACCGTCGAAGACGTGGGCATTGCGCTTGGAGAAGCGCTTGTTTCCGCCTTGGGCGACAAGCGGGGGATTAATCGGGCGGGATATTTTTTGATGCCGATGGACGAGACGCTGGCGGTGGCGGCGATTGATTTTGGCGGGCGGCCGCATTGCGTGATGAAGGCGCGGTTTTCCGCGGCGCGGGTTGGAGAGTTTCAGACGGAACTTGTCGAGGATTTTTTCCAGGGGTTTGCGCAAGCGGCGCGGGCCAACGTTCATTTGCGGGTGTTGTATGGGCGCTCGACGCATCACCAGGTGGAGGCGCTGTTTAAAGCGTTCGCGCGGGCGTTGCGATTCGCGGTTTCGCGGGATCGGCGATTGCGCAAAGTCCTGCCCAGTACGAAGGAACTTTTGTGAAGGTTACGCTGATTGATTATGGCGCTGGCAACGTGCCGTCTGTGGAGCGGGCGTTCGGGCGCCTGGGTGCGCAAGTGGAGACCACGAATCGTGCGGAGCGAATCGCGGAGGCCAGGTGCCTGGTGCTCCCTGGCGTCGGGCATTGTGCCGCGCTGATTGCCGCGCTCGATGCGCGCTGCTTGCGGCAGCCATTGCTTCGCGCCATTGGCCGGGGAGCGGCGTATCTCGGTATTTGCCTGGGCTTGCAAGCGCTGTATGAATCGAGCGAAGAAGCGCCAACCCTCAAAGGCCTTGGCCTGCTCGCTGGGCGCGTCACGCGACTTCCTGAAAACGTGAAACTTCCGCACATGGGCTGGAACACGCTGAAAACCGTTCGGGCGACGCGGCTGCTCGATTCCGTTCCTTCTGGCGCATATTTCTATTTTGCGCATTCCTTTGCCGCGTCTGCGGCGGGCGAAGAAAGCGCGGCCGTCTCCGAACATGGCCGCGAATTCATTGCCGTGCTCGAAAAACAAAATATTTGTGCGGTGCAATTTCACCCGGAGAAAAGCGGTCCGCCTGGAGAGCAAGTGCTGCGGAATTTTCTGCGAGCGGCGGCATGAGCCTGGCGCGCCGCATTATCGCCTGCCTGGATACGGACGGGGCGCGGGTCGTCAAAGGGGTGCATTTTGAGGGTTTGCGCGACGCGGGCGACCCGGTGGAACTTGCGGCGCGCTACAACGCGGAGGGCGCTGATGAACTGGTGGTGCTCGACATTGCCGCCGCGCGCGACAACCGGCCTACGTTTCTCGAGACGATTCGCCGGGTTGCCGAACAGTTGGCAATCCCGTTGACTGCTGGCGGCGGGATCCGGTCGCTCGAGGCGGCACGCGCGGTGGTGCGAGCAGGCGCGGACAAAATTGCGGTGAACACGGCTGCCGTTGAGCGGCCAGAACTGCTCGGCGAACTTTCAGCTGAATTTGGCGCGCAGGCGGTGGTACTGGCGATTGATGCGAAGCGTGAAGGCGCTGATTGGCAAGTGCGGATTCGCGGCGGGCGTCAGGCGACATCGCTCGTCGCTCGAGAGTGGGCGCTGCACGGCGCAGAATCGGGTGCGGGGGAAATTTTGCTGACTTCGGTGGATCGCGACGGGACGCAATCGGGATTCGATACCGAATTGACGTGGGCGATCAGCAAAGCAGTTTCCGTGCCGGTGATTGCCTCGGGCGGGGCGAAGGTGCCGGTGCATTTTCTCGAAGTGTTCACGCGCGGGGCGGCGGACGCGGCTCTGGCGGCGTCGATTTTCCATGATCAGGTGCAGTCGATCCGGGCGCTCAAGGAATTCTTGCGGAGCAGTGGCATTGAGGTCCGCTTGCCGTGCTGATTCCGTGCATTGATCTGCAGGGCGGACAAGCGGTGCAGTTGGTTCACGGCAGGCGCCGCGAGCTGGCCGTCAGCGATGTTTTCGGATTGCTCCAGAAATTTGGGCATCACGAGTGGTTGCACGTGATTGATCTGGACGCGGCGATGGGCAAGGGAGGCAACCGTCGCCTGGCCGGCGAGATTTGCGTGCGCGCCAGCCAAGAGCATGGCATGAAGGTGCGCGTCGGCGGAGGGATCCGGACCGTCCGCGCGGCCGAACACTTGATCCGCCTGGGGGTCGAGCAAATCATCATTGGCAGTGCGGCTCTGCGCAATGGCCGCCCCAATCGGGCCTTTCTCGGGAGGCTTCGGGACCGCGTGAAGAAAAAGCACGTGCTGATTGCGCTGGACGCGGCGATGGGGAGGATCGTGGTCGACGGGTGGCGCACTTCCCTGCGGATTTCGCCAGGCGAGGTGATGGCCGCTCTGGAACCCTTTTGCGGCGGTTTTCTGTGCACGGACGTGGACCGCGAGGGGACAATGAGCGGGGTGAATCTGGAATGGTTTCGCGATTTGCGGGCGGCGACGAAACTACCGATCGTTGCGGCCGGGGGAATTTCTTCGCGGCGGGAAATTCGGGCGCTCGAAAAGCTCGGCATGGATGCGGCGGTCGGAATGGCGCTGTACAAGAACCGCGTGCGGTAAGCCGAATCCTTCATGACGGCGCGGATCGAAAAAGCGGCAGCTTCGCTGCCCGCCCACCTGCCGCGGCGGGCGACCCTGCGTGATACTTTTCCTGCCGCTCCGCTTGCAGTAGGATACTTGGAATGCGATTTCTCTTCCGGTTGTGTTTTCTATTCTGTTTTTTTGCCGCGGTTCTGCTGGCCCAGTCGCCGGACGCGCCGCTTCCCTTTCAACTGAAACTTATCGGCCCGAACGTCTGGGCGGCGATTGACGACGCCAAAGGCGATGCGGGCGCCAACGCGGGGTTCGTGGTTGGCGACGACGGCGTGGCGGTGATTGATACCTTTGAAAATGAAGCCGCGGCGAAGGCGCTAGAGGGACAGATCCACAGCCTGACGCATCTTCCGATCAAATTCGTGGTCAACACCCATTACCACCTGGATCACGTCGCGGGAAATCGCGTTTTCGCGCAGCAGGGAGCGGTGATCGTAGGACACCACAGCGTGCGCGCGTGGATTCACACGGAGAACCTGAAATTTTTCGGAGAGAAAATCAAGCCGGATGAAAAGGCTATGGTTCAGAACCTTTTTGCTCCCGAAGTCACCTACGACACGGGCGTCACGCTTTTTCTGGGAACGCGCCGGATTGAAGTGACTTACATGCAGGGCCACACGGGCGGCGATTCCGTCGTGTCGATTCCTGACGCAGGCATCGTGTTTTGCGGGGACCTTTTCTGGCGGCATACACTCCCCAACCTGATTGATGCCACAACTTCAACCTGGATTTCCACGCTTTCAGGGTTCACGGAAGAAAAAGCGGATACCTTGCCGAACTCCGCCCTGCCGCGCGCGGTGATTTTTGTTCCGGGCCATGGCGATGTGGGGAACGCAGAAGACGTGCAGGAATTTCAGGCGTATCTTACCTGGCTGCGAGCCGCGGTCAAAAAGGGTGTGGACGCAAACAAAAAGGGCGACGCGCTGGTGGGTGCAGTTTTGCCGGAGCTCAGGGAGAAATACGGCAGTTGGGACTTTTTCAAGGATTTTTCGCGCTCGAATATTCTGGATACCGGCGCGGAGCTTGAAGGCAGGAAACGAATTCCAGTCGCTCAGAAAAAGTGAGGCATCATGCTGGTCTCTTTCCGTTCCTGCGGCCCCAACGATCACAAGGCCCTGCTGAAACTGGTGATCGCCTACAACCGCTTTGAGAAGATTCCGGTTCATCGCAAGCGGCTGAGCCAGGGGCTGGATGTGCTGCTGCGGAATCCGTCGCAGGGGAAAATGTGGCTGATGGAGAATCACAAGAAGCCGGTGGGGTATGCGCTGCTGACATATAACTTTGAACTGGAATATGGCGGGGCGGAAGGCGTGCTGCGGGATTTGTTTGTGGAGGAACGTTTTCGCGGCCAGGGAATCGGGTCGCTGGCCCTTTATGAAATTGAGGATTATTGCCGTGAACGCGGGATGCGGGCGTTTCAGCTGCAGCTCCCTCGCAGGAACAAGGCGGCCGAGGTTTTCTATCGCAAGGCGGGATTCCGCGAACTGCCGCGGCGGGTGATGTTGATGGAAGTCCGGCCGGAGGAAGTGGTGCAGGCCCGGCGAGCTAGCGCAAGTAAGCGTCGGTAATGTACTGCTGCACCATGCGCTGGGTGTTGAAGAAGGAGCCGTTGATGGCGATGGCGTGGCGCATGATGTCCAGGTAACGTTCACGACTGCCGTAGAAGAGCGGAAGAATCACGCCCTCGAGTTTCGCGTACAGGCTCTCGGCGTCATAGGCGTTGTCCACGGGAGTTTCCGGCCCGGGATCGCCAAGGTGGGTCTCACCGATGGACCATCCGGTGACACCCTCGATGTTGCCCTCCACCCACCAGCCGTCGAGAATGCTGAGGCTGGGCACGCCGTTGAGGGCAGCTTTCATGCCGCTGGTGCCTGAAGCTTCCAAGGGATATTGCGGCGTGTTCAACCATAAATCTCCCCCCGCGGTCAGCTTCCCGCCAAGATTCAGGTCGTAGTCGTCCAGAAAAACGATGGTGATGGCTTTCTTGAGCGCTTTCTTGGCTTTGAAGATCTTTTTGATGATCTCTTTGCCACCGCCATCGCGGGGGTGCGCTTTGCCGGCATAAACGATCTGAAAGGAGCCGGCGTTTTTTGCGATCTGGCGGAGGCGATCGAGGTCGCTGAGGATCAGGTCGGCGCGTTTGTACCCGGTGGCACGCCGGGCGAAGCCGATGGTGAAGGCGTCGGGGTCCAGCTTCAGGCCGGTTTTCTTGCGCACCGTCTCGAGCAGGTCGTGCTTGGCGAGAAGATGCGCGGCCCAGACCTCTTCCGGTGGCAAACCCAGGGCGCCGCGAAGGCTGTAATTATCCTCGCGCCAGGACGGAATCATGCGGTCAAACAGATCGCGGAACGATGGAGAGGCCCAGGTGGCCGCGTGGACGCCGTTGGTGATGGCTTCGATGGGCACGTTCGGGAACATTTTTCGGGAGACTTCCCCGTGCAGCTTGGCCACGCCATTCACATAATTGCTCAGGCTGAGCGCGAGGTAGGTCATGTTGACGGAGGCGCCCCGCCGTGCCGCTTCCGCGAGGTCCGGATAATTCTGCTCCACCTGCAGAACGCTGCGAACCAGATCGGCCGAGGAAGCGTCTTTGCCGTCGAAGAAGCGGTTCTGGTCGGGAAACAGGCGGGTCATGTACTCGACGGGAAATTTGTCGTGCCCCGCGGGCACAGGGGTATGGGTGGTGAAAATACACTTGCTGCGCACCTTTTCGATGTCTTCTCCCCTTACGGACTTGCGGCCTGCCTGGCTTGCCTCTTCCCCCAACAATTCCAGGGTGAGCAGGGCCGCATGGCCTTCGTTCATGTGATAGCGCATCAGGTCGTTGTGTCCGAGGGCGCGCAACATGCGCACGCCGCCGATTCCTAGCAGCACTTCCTGAGACAGGCGGTAGTAGGGATCGCCGCCATACAACTGCCCAGTCAACTCGCGATCCCGCTGGTCGTTGGCGGGCAGGTCCGCGTCCAGAAAATAGACCGGCACCTCGTACCCGCGCACTCCCTTGACGGTGTAGCGCCAGGCACGCAATTGGACTTTGCGCCCTTCGAGGGTAACCGAGACGCGAGGCTCCTCTTCCTCGAGGTGCTTTTCAACCACCCAATCGACGGCTTCTTCGGTCTGCGCGCCTTCTTCAGAGAGCCGCTGGCGAAAATAGCCTTTCCGATAGAGCAGGGAGACCGCCACCATCGGCAAGCGGATATCCGCGGCTGCGCGGATCGTGTCACCGGCAAGAACTCCCAGGCCTCCGCTATAGGTGGGGATCTGATTTTCCAGGGCAATTTCCATCGAAAAATAGGCGACAAATCGTTTTGGTGGGTGCGCCGCGTTCGACATCGTTCCGGGATCTCCATCCGGCGCGTTCAATTGCGCCGCCACATGTTCCGTATTTTCGTCTGTTGGCATATTGTCCGGGAAGCGCTCCTCGCAGGCAAGGAAGGACATCGCGTTGCGTTCCAGGCTGTGGCTTGACGGCGAACCCGCGGATTGTCCGCTATAATTCATTTCCATGAACATGGTCCTCGATGGGATCCGAGTTATCGAACTCGCGGAAGCCCTTGCCGGTCCCTATTGCGCGATGCTGCTTGGTGACCTGGGCGCCGATGTCATCAAGGTCGAGCGCAATCGGGGTGGCGACCAGTCGCGCGGCTGGGGGCCTCCGTTCGTCGGCACGGAATCGGCTTATTATCTCGCCACCAATCGCAACAAACGGTCCATCACTCTCGATTATGACCATCCCCTCGGTGGAGAAATTTTACAGCGTTTGCTCTCCAGCGCCGACGTTTTTATTTGCAATCAACCATCCATGATTTCGCTCGAACGCCGGGGAATTGATCCGGAAACGCTGCGGGCCAAATATCCGCGGCTAATCAATTGCAGCATTTCGGGATATGGGTTCACAGGCCCCAAAGCGGAACAACCTGGTTACGATATTCTCGCTCAGGCCGAGGCAGGGGTGATGAGCTTTACCGGAGAGGCGGGCGGCGGCCCGCTGCGGTTTCCGATCGCTATCGCGGATATGACCACCGGGATGTACTCCGCGATGGGTATCCTTGGCGCACTTTTCGCGCGCGAACGCAGCGGGAGGGGCGAGTCCCTCGATATGGCCCTTTTTGATTCGCAACTGACGTGGCTGGCAAACGTGGGCAGCAGTTATCTGAATGCCGGCGTAACGCCAGATCGTTGGGGAAATGCTCACCCGAATATCGTGCCGTACCAGCTTTTCCGTGGGAGTGACGGGCGTTATTTTGTCGTCGGAGTGGGTACAGAAGAGCAGTGGCGACGGCTGGTGGAGATTCTTGGAAGCGCGGAAGTTGCGAGCGACGCACGCTTCAACAACAACGCGGGTCGCAACGAGAATCGCCAGGAACTGATCCCGATTCTCCAGGGGCAGTTCGGTTCGCTGCCAAGCGAGGAATGGTTGAGGAAACTGAAAGAGGCCGATATTCCGGCAGCTCGGATCCAAACGGTGGCTGAAGCCTTGAGTGACACCCAAACGGCGGCACGCGGGCTGGTGGTTGAACTCGAACATCCCACCCTAGAAACGGCACGGAGCATTGCAAACCCAATCCGGTTGAGCGAGAAACCGATCGTATATCGGTTGCCGCCACCGCTGCTTGGGGAGCACACCAGGAGCATCCTTCGCGAGTTGGGCTACCCCGAAAGTGAAATTGTGGAAGCGCAGATAGAAGCTTGCCGCGCCGGAGCCTGATCGCGGACTAGTACTAGTTAATAGAATTTCCCCTTGACGTCATTACTAATCCAATAAGATACTCTGTCGTCCCCGGCATTGCGTGCACTCCGCCCAAGAGCGCTCGCAGTCACCCAGACGCTCGCATGCGAGGTGTATCTTGCCCAATCACGTCCTGGAATCCGTCCGCACTGAATTCCGAAATTTCAATGTCTGCCCGCACTGTGAATCAAATGGGGAAGAGGGTTTGCTGTCCCGCATGACCGAAGGGCTGCCGATGATCTCGCGCTCGGACGGCAGGAATTATCATCTGTTGCTTGCCGATCGGCCGCATGCCTACCCGGCGGAACGCGGCGACGGTCCCACACAAATGGTTTCGGCGTGCTTCTGGTATGTTTATGGCGCCGGTCGGGAAGCAACAAAAACCTCGGTGGTCCTTTTTGAGGACGTCTTCGGCGGCAGAGCAAATGTTTTCCGGCAGATTGAATTTGTTGCCGACATCCTAGCCGATGAACTGCTGCGCCGGCAGAGCCTCGCCGTCTTCTACAACATGCGGGGCAATGGAATTCTGGAATTGGCCTACTAATTCCCGTTCCCGAAATTTGGCCAGCGGACTTGCCGTTCTAGCCGCGCCTCTTCCCTCCACATTTGACCTTTTCCTTCGCAAACGGTAGAAACGTAGGCCGGCCGCTAAACGTCTATCTGGTATCGCGCCGCGCGCGGCGGCACCGCCCATGCGCCAAAAAATTCCCCAACTCGATGCCGTCCGCGGCATTGCGGTCCTGATCGTCCTCGCGCATAACCTTCACGGGTTCTCTTCCGCGCCAATGTCCCTGGTTACCAGTTATGGCTGGATGGGGGTGGATCTTTTTTTTGTGCTGTCCGGATTCCTGATCACGGGGATTCTGCTGGATTCGAAATCGTCCGAGCACTACTTCCGGAACTTCTATGCGCGGCGTTGCCTGCGAATCTGGCCGCTCTATTATTCCGTGCTGATCTTGATGTTTGTGGTTCTCCCGCTGGTGCGCCCGCAAGACACGGTCGAACTATTCGAGCGGTCTTCTCCGTGGTGGTCGTATCCGCTTTTTCTGCAGAATTTTCTGGTAGCAGCGCCGGCATTGGCCGTCGGGCCGCTCGGAGTGTCGTGGTCGCTGGCTGTTGAAGAACTCTTCTACCTGGTGTGGCCGTTTTTTGTCAGAATTGTTTCGACGGAGCGGTTGCAGGTGATTGCCTGGGCCGTGCTGCTGGCCTCGCCATGGCTTCGGCTGTATTTTCTTACCAGGCATTGGATCATCTATTCAAATCCCTTCTGCCGGCTGGACGGAATGATGGCAGGTGCGCTGCTGGCGATCGCGGTGCGAAAATCCGGGTTTGCGCCGGCACGGGTTCTGAAGGCGGCGTGGATGGTGTTGCTTGTGGCCGTCCCCCTGGCGGTAACGACGGCCGCCTACGGCGTACTGTGGCTGGCTTTTTCGATGGCGGTTTTGGCTTCGGCTGCGTTTGTGTTTCTGGCATTATTCTCGGCCAGCAGGTGGTTCCGCGGGTTTCTGACGAATCGATTCCTCGGGTTCACCGGCACGATCAGCTATGGGCTGTACATGCTGCACAAGATTCCGGACGACGCCTTCAAGCGCTTTCATTGGAAAGAAGCTCACCCGACGGCGGCGTTCTGGGCAATCGTCGTGGCCTCCTACCTGCTGGCCATCGCTTCGTGGAATATTCTGGAGAAACCGTATCTGCGCCTGAAGAGATTCTTTGAGGTCAGGGCGACTGGCGAGCCGGAATCGAGTGTTCCTCGACCGACGGCATAGGATTCCGGGACGACCTGAAGGGCGCTCAAATCTCTTCAGCTCAGTTGTTTCCCACCTCAACCCAGGCGCGCGTTCGGGAACTTTTCTCAATCGCCTCGCAGAGAACCATTTCGTCGTTTCCGGTTTCGAAGGTCGGGAACGTTCGCGGGGCTTTCAGATCGCCTGCTTCGATGTAGTCGTAAAAATCGCGGAACAGCTGAACGAATGTGTCCGGGTAACCCTCCGCATGGCCGCCCGGATATGCGGCGTAGCGGCGCACTTCGGGACTGAGAAGTGCGGGATCCTTCGGGAGTTCTTCGTTGGCGCGATTGCGGCGGCCAATCCACAGCGTGCCCGGCTCTTCCGAATTCCAGGCCAGCGAGCCTTCGGTGCCGTCAATTTCAAACCACAAACGCGCGCGGCGGCCGGCGCTTACCTGCGAAACGGTCATGACGCCGCTCAGGTCTCCCTCGAGATGAAACAAGACCGAGGCATAGTCGTCGGTCTCGATCGGCACGGGATCCGCGTTCGCGGGATCGGCTTTCTGGAAAGTTTCGACGCGGCCGCGCGGTCTCTGGCGGACGGGAATCACCGTTACCAGATCGGCGCACAGCTCGACCACCTTGCGGCCGGTGATCCATGTAACCAGGTCCAGCCAGTGCGTGCCGATGTCGGAAACGGCGCGGAGCTGACCACCGAGTTTCGGATCGAGCCGCCAGTTCCAGTCACTCGCGTAGAGCAGCCAATCCTGCAAAAAGCTGCCATGAACCAGTTTGGGCTGGCCGATGGCGCCTCCCGCAACGAGAGCGCGAGCTTCCTGGCAAAGCGGATAGTAACGCAAGTTGTAAGCAACGCCACCAACTTTTCCTGTTTCGCGGGCCAGAGCGACGAGCAGTTCCGACTCGGCCGAATCCATTGTCAACGGCTTCTCGCAGAGAACGTGTTTTCCCGCGCGCATCAGGCGGCTGGCCTGGTCGAAGTGGAGATAGTTTGGGGTGCAGAGGTGAACTACATCAACGGCCGAATCCGCGGCGAGTTCGTCGAGCGAGCGATAGCCGCGTTCGAGGCTAAGGGCTTTACAGGCCGCGGCCGTAGTCTCGCCGGAACTTCCGAGCGTACCACGAACCGGGATTCCCAAGCGGCGCAGAGATTCGACGTGGGCCCTGCCGACAAATCCCAGGCCAATCACAGCGGCGGTCAGCTTCATACGGTTCGCTCCCAAGTTCCGGTCTGTTCACCGCCCGAAAGACAGCGGAGGCTTTGGGGATTATATGGAACATACCCCGGGGGAGTCGACAGCGTAAGTTCGCTCGGGATAGTTCTGCTTCGGGTGGATGGCGCTCCGTGATACCGGTACGGGAAACTGCCCCGGCGTACGCCACACCCCAGATTCGCCGGATGTTCGCACAACGCCCTTTCAATTTTGGCATTCGATTATGATTTTGCGGGCGCGGGGTCCGGGAGGCTCCCCCAAGCAGCTGAACGTTCAACTGCCCGGGTGCCCCTGGATTTCTGAGGCTGCCCTTTTCTCCAGCAGTTGAAGAGCTCGACCGCTCGTGGACTCGCATCCGACCGCGTACAGCCCGACCATGAGCGTCTGGCAATAAACGACGATCGCCGCGGTCGAGTGAAACGGCGGGTACCGGGAAGTAATGAGCAGATAATCACCCGACCGCCACCTGCGCCTGCTGATCACGCGCGCACCGTGATCGCTGATGTTTTCAATCCAGGCATATTCTGAATCGTCCGGATCGTCTAGAAGTTCAACTCGCCCCAGTCCCCCGGCGAGAGCCCGCTCTTCTGTGCGTGCACTTCTCATGAGTCCTTCAACCTCCTCCTGTCACTGATCGGTTCCCCTGCTTCTTATTGGTTTGCCCGCTTGCCCGCAAGTCCCGGAGGGAGCGCCAAATCGCCTACAGAGCGCCAGCCGAAGACTTGCGCATTTTTCGGGGCCATCGATGCGCACCGGAAATTCCCGGGACGCGAAATCCGTACCGGGCAAATCCTGGCCGCGATCCGGGAAATATCACGGGGGGATTGCCGCCGTGCGTCGCGCGGCTCGATTGCTTCTGGCGGCAGCGAGTCTGATCCGCTTGAGCGAGCAGGCTGTTGAGCCGAGAGGGCATTTCCGCGGCGTAGCGGGCCATGCCGACGCTCAGAGAGAGCGGGTATTGAGTGTTGTTGGCGGCGAGCTCCGCCATATTGTCCTCTAAGCGCCTGGAAATCGTGCCGGCCGTTTGTCCGTACTCTTCGATCACCAGCGCCGTGAACTCGTCGCGGCCAAAGCGCCCGGTGATATCGGAATTCCGGAAGGTGTTTCTGAAAATTTCCGCGGTCTTCAAGAGGGCCTGGTCGCCTTCCTCCTGGCCGAACTGGTCGTTGATGTGCTTCAAATTATCCAGGTGGGCGAAAAACAGGAGCACGTTCTTTTTCATGCCGTGGGCCAGCTTCATGCCTTCGCTGCCGAGCAGGAGAAAGCCGCGGCGGTTGTACAACCCAGTCAGCCGATCAGAAATCGCCAAGTGCCAAAGTTCCCTTTTCATTTGATTGTGGCGGAGGCCAGAGCGGAGGATGCGCGCAAGCTTGTTCATATTCAGGCGGAGGCGAGCGTTGCCGTAGTGACTCTGGGGCAGCACCAGTACGGGAATGTTCGAAGCGATTTCGCGGATCCGCTTCAGATTGGCGGAGAGTTGGGCACCGGAATCACCTGAGCGCAACAGAATGATTGGGGGTTCTTCCTTTACTGTAGAGAGGACTGTCCCCAGTTTATCCAGTTTGACCAGTTCACAATCGAACGTGCCACCATCGCTAAGCGTCTTCTGCAGGAAACGCGCATTTTTGCAGCCGTCTTCGAGCAGGAACAGTTTGAGCGGCTTGGCGTTCATGGTCTTCTCCCTTACGGGCGTTACCCGTGCATCTCTATCGTTTCGCTGGGCAACCGGGCTGTTTTTCCGTCCAGGTCGTACTCGCGGAGTTTTCGCAGCAGCCCCTTGTAGCTGATCTTCAGCCGGCGGGCGGCGGCTTTGCGGTTGAACCGCGTTTCCTGGAGTATTCGCTCGATGGCTGGTTTTTCTGCGCTGCTTTTCACTTGCCGGCCGAGCTCTTTCAAATTCGTCAGGGAGGATTCCGCGGGTGAATCGGCTGTGACGGCGTGACCCGTCATGATGCGGCCCACTCCCTGGAGTTCCTCTAGGGAGCGTTTCTCATCTCCATGGATCAAAAAGCGTTGCGTGAAGCTCTGCAGTTCGCGGACATTGCCGGGCCATGAATATGCCAGGCAAGCGGCAACGAGCCTCCGGGATGGGGGAACCTTGTTGCAACCGTAGAGACGGGCAAACCGCCCGAGGAAATGCTCGAGAAGAAGAGGAATTTCCTCAGGCCGGTTGCGTAGCGGCGGAATGCGAAGGACAAACGTATTCAGCCGGTAGTAGAGATCCTGCCGCAGAGCACCCGACTCGAGCGCCTCAGGGATGTCCACGTTGGTGGCGGCGATGACGCGGGCCCCGACCCGGATGGGAGCGCTGCCGCCCAAACGGCAGACGGTTTTATCCTGCAGGACGTGCAGGAGTTTTGCTTGCAACGCAGGCGAAATCTCCCCGATTTCGTCCAGAAGGATGGTCCCCGAGTTGCAAATCTCAAACTTGCCCGGATTGCTGCGAACCGCGCCGGTAAATGCACCGCGCTCGTAACCGAAGAGTTCGCTTTCGAGCAGGGGACCGGGAACGGCGGCGCAATTCACTTTCAGGAAGGGCCGGCGCGCCCTCGAGGAACGTGTGTGAAGGAGCTGCGCAACCACTTCCTTGCCGCTGCCGCTCTCGCCCAGAATCAGGACGGGAATGTCGTACTCGGCGATTTTCTCAATCTGTTGGCGGAGGGCGAGCATCGCAGGGCTCGAGGACACGAAGATCGCTCCGTCGCCGAGCACTTCCGCCGCAGCATCGAGGTCATGGTCGACGGAAATGTTGGGAGAATTTTTCCCACCCTGGCCCGGCTGAAGGAGCGATTCCTGCTCGTCTCCTGCCACACCCTCATTCGAGGGACCTGCGGTCTCGATTCTCATCGACAATTTCTCTTCTCCTAGGACTCAATCGTTCACCGCACCCCAGCCCTGATCTCGCCTTGCGGGAAGATCTACCGACTGGACCGGGGAGCGGTGCCCAGCCCGCAGCCACAATAAACCGCGCAGGAAAAACGACAAGGAGGTGAAGCCTGTAAACTGACGCAGGTAATCACCCTAGGCCACTGCGGAAGGGACCAGCCGTTTCCGGGTCCAAATTGGGGCGGGATCGGCGAGAAGTGCCCGAAAATGAGGCGGGGGAAGTGATATTTTTTTAGGCCTTCGGAGTACCTGACTCCAGGCGGGCCTTGGCGGGGGAGACCCCACGGCGTCAGCCAGACGGATCAAGGGAATGACTGAATCGCATTTCGGTTGCGAAAGGAACGCCCGTCAGCGGGCTGACCCGCCAAGCTTCGCCAGAACGACATCACATCGGGCAACTCCCCGGGCAGCCCGCTCGGCTGTTTCACTTTCCGATTTATCCAGGGAGCCATGAGCACGTTTTTCGCTCCAGATGTCCAAGCTTTTTTGATACCAGGTCCGTGCTTCACGCCAGTTTGTTTTTTTGCGAGCGGCAGAATCCTTCGCGTTTTCCGCCAATGCCCAGTACGCTTGGCCCAACGCGAAATAACAGTCGGCAATCCCTGACGAGACATATCGGTCTTTCGACCCGCCCCGAGCCGCAGCATCAAATACCGCGAGCCCTTCCCGGATTCGCCTGAAGGCCTCGGGGATCTCACCCGTTGCAATCAGCGATTCCCCCATACTTTCGTCGCTGAATGCAAAATTTGTCCGCGCTAAAGCATTTTGAGGATCGGCAGCGATCATTTCTGCGAAGACTTCATGGGCTCGTTTGCGATAATCGAGCGCCCTGTTCTCATCACCCTGTTTCGAGCAGATCGTGCCGAGCAGATCATAGGAGTTTCCCAGAAACTCGCGAAGTGGAACACGGTTCGGGTTAGCCCCGGACAACTCTTCGAGAATATCGACCACCTTTTCTTGTACTTTGGCGGCCTCGCTCAGATGGTTGGTCAACATCAACGATTCGGCCATGCCTGCGTAGTCGCCCGCCACATGCGTTCTCAACAGTGTCGCTTCGGCAGGATCCGATGCCTTCGCCGATTCCTGGATGGCTGCCGCTTTCTGATAGTTTCCGAGCGCACCGTCCGGATCTCCCACTTCATTGAGCAGCCGGCCAATGTAGTAATAACTACCACCTTGCCGGTCGAGCAACTTCGGATCGCTGGTTTCGGCCGTGGCCTTTTCAAGGAGCGGAGGTATTTTGTGTAAAACGTCCAACGCTCCGGCGAAATCCCCCGTGGATTCGATCGTGTCGGCCAGCCCGATATACTCATCCGTGAGTTCGACCTGAATTGCTCTGTCATGCGGGTTTGCCGCTGCCAGGGACTCTCGAATCGCCAGGGCTTTGCGGCGGCTCTCTAAGGCTCCGGCACTATCGCCCTGGTTGGCGAAGTCACTGCTCCACTGGAGACTTCCGACCCGGTCATAGGCACTTGCCAATTCTCGCTGCAAAGAGGGGTCCCCACTTGCTTCCTCGGAAAGGCTGTCGAGGTAGACGAGCGCCTTCTTGACGAGCAGTCCGCGGACCGGAGTTGATCCGGGAAGCTGGCTGATGCCATCGTGAATATCGAAGATCAAAGAGTTTGCAAGCGCCCGCACGTCGTTGAAACGGCGCTCTGCGCGCGCACGTTCAGCACGGGCGATTTGAGCCTGGCGAACGGTCACGGCCAGAGCAGACAAAAGGGCCAGTGTCACCAATGCGGCCACGGCCACGCCCGCTTTGTGCCGGTAGATGAATTTCGACGCCCGATAGCCGAACGTATCGGTGCGCGCAATAACGGGAAGATGTTCGAGATGACGCCGGATGTCCTGCGCGAATTGTTCGACAGAAGCATAGCGGCGCTCGGGTTCCTTGCGCAACGCCTTGAGGACGATGTTGTCGAGGTCCCCGCTGAGGCGCTTGCTGAGCTTTTCGGGCGAGCCTTCTCGCACCGAGCTCGGAGGTGAATCGTCCCGCGGCTGTCCCTGTCCTTTGTCGGCTGCGATCTCCTCCCGCCGCGCCGCCGTGCTGGGTTTCTCCGGTTCGGCTTCACAGATGGCCCGCGAAATCTCGTGAGGTGTTCGGGTCGGGACATTATAAGGAGTGCGTCCCGTAAGCAGTTCGTACAACATCACACCCAGGGAATAGACGTCGCTTGCCGTGGTGATGGAATCACCTTTGATCTGTTCCGGGCTGGCGTATTCCGGCGTCAGCGGACGCACCATGCTGAGGGTTTGCTTCAGCTGACTGGCAGCGTCGCCCGATTCGAGGATCTTGGCGATCCCAAAGTCAAGCAGCTTCGGGACGCCTTCGGCGCTGACAAGAATGTTTCCCGGTTTGATGTCGCGATGAATGATCAATCGCTGGTGCGCATACTGAACCGCTGAGCAGACCTCGAGGAACAGTTTCAACCGTTCGGTCGTCGCCAGCTTGCGCGCGTCGCAGTAGTCATCAATTCGCTGGCCTTCGACAAGCTCCATCACAAAATAGGGAACGCCCTCCCCTGTCGTGCCGCCATCCAGAATTTTGGCAATGTTCGGGTGGTCCAGACTCGCCAGGATCTGGCGCTCGTTCCGGAAGCGAGTGGCTGTGAACTCCGCGCCCAGCTCGGAGCGCACGATCTTCAGCGCAACTTGCTGTTTATATTCGCCGTCAGCGCGAACCGCTCGATAAACCGCGCCCATGCCTCCCACCGCTAATTCCTCGATAATTTCGAACGCCCCAATGCGCTTGCCCGGTCGAAGGCGGAAGGAACTCCGCTCGTCAGGGCAGAGCGTCAGCGGGGAACCAGGACCCAAGACATCGGTCCCCGCTTGTTCATGCGAAGCGATCAAGGATTCGACTTCCCGGCGGAGATAGGAGTCCGCGCATGCTCCGTCAAGGAATGCTCGCCTGTTCGCTCGATCGAGCTCCAAGGCCGACTCGAGGATCGGTCTGACCCTATGCCACTGTTCGGGCGTCATGCACACAACTCTTCTGACTCATTTCACGCAGCAGCCAGGCCCTCGCCGAACTCCAACTTCGCTTCACCGTGGCTGAGGAAATTCCCAGGAACTCCGAGGTATCTTCGATCGAAAGCCCGCCGAAGTAGCGCAACTCAATGATCTGGCTCTGTTGCGAATCAAGTTTGGCAAGCCGGTCCAGAGCCTCGTCGAGGGCAACTACATCCACATTGCGCTGCGGCGAAGGGATGCTCTCGTCCAGCGTCAGTCTCGTCTGGCCAGCTCCGCGTTTCACCGCTCGCCGGTTCCGTTCGTAGTCCACCAGAATCCAGCGCATCAGTTGGGCGGCAATGCCAAGGAAATGCGCGCGGCTCTCCACGCGGAGTGATTTTTCGCCGGCAAGCCTGAGGTATGCCTCGTTGACGAGCGCAGTGGTTTGCAGAGTGTGGTTCGGACGTTGCTGGCGAAGACTCGAGCGGGCGAGACGACGCAATTCGTTATAGACGAGAGGCAAAATCGCCTCCAGCACCTTCCGATCCCCATTCCCCCAGTCGAGGAGCAGTTCGCTGACTTGCCTGGAAGGAGTTGTGCCCACCTCGGAGCCTCCGGCCATGATCACCACCTCGGGGACGTTGCGGGGAGGATAGTCAAAAGCCGGCCAAACTTCAACTCCCCGATTGGACACCCAGAATCCGTATCGCTCGGACGGCAAGGGGCAGCCCAGCATCCAGTCCTTGGGAAATCTTCCTTTTGGTGAGCCAGTTTGGCCTGCTTTGCCGAATTGCAAGGTAGGGAGAATGGCCGGAAGGAACGAGAAGGCCATTCGTGCTCAGCAACAATTCTATGGAGGGATGAGATGCAAACAGGTAGGTCCTTGTTTCTTGCAGTTGCGGCTTTGCTCATGATCGGAATCCTGAGCCTGCCCGCTCCAGTGCTCGCGCAGAATGGCGCGTTGAAGGTGACGTCATTCCCTTCGGGGGCAAATGTTTCGGTGGAGGGCGTTGACACCGGCAAAGTCACGCCTCTCTGACCATAAGCGAGCCAGTGGGAACGCACATTGTAGTGGTCTACATTCCCAATTCGGGATGGAATTCTGACACTCGTCCCGTAACTGTCGTCACTGGCAACAACGACAGATATGCTGACCATCAACGGACCAGCCAATGACAGCGGACCGCCTGCCTTGAAATACGCAGCTGGCGCGCATGTGGTGCTAAGCGTCAGCACGGCTTCTCGCTGTGCGGTTTGGCCCGCGGCCGCAAATGTGGTGGTGCAATACAAAGTCCATTAGCCGGGCACGACTCGCTGCATTGCGACTCGTTCGCCCGGAGTCCAGCCTTCAGCCGCAAATGTGACAATTCGACAGGCTTCTGTGAGCCATTTTCCCTCGCGTTTTCGATTAATAAGGTAGCAAGGGGTTTCGACCCAGGATGACCGCCGGATTGGACGCGCTCGTGGGTCGGCCGCAGGAGATGAATCCGCCATGATTTCCAAAAAGAGCGCGATTGCAGTTGGAATGTTATTCCTCTTCGCCCGGGCCACGCTGGCCACTGGCACAGCCTCCGCGCCAACGCGATATGTTTTCAACCGGATGGACCTCGCTACCGGGTCGGAGCCGGTTTCCGTAGTGACCGGTGACTTCAACGGGGACGGCAAACCCGATATCGCAGTGATCCACCAAAACTCAACCTCCATCTGCGTCTTCCTTGCGAATCCAGACAGCACGTTTCGTCCGTGCATCAGCACGACGATAACGGCGACAGCCACCATCGGCCCTTCGTCTCTTGTCGCCGGCGACTTCAACGGAGACGGCCAGCTGGACCTGGCCTTTGTGAATGGCAGTTCGACGGTGGGAGTGCTTCTGGGCAATGGAGACGGAACATTTGCGGCCGAAAAGGATTTTGCCGTGCCAGGCGGCGCGGTCTCGCTGGCCACGGGCGATCTCAACGGTGACGGAAAGCTGGATCTGGTCGTAGGTGCGCAGGGTGGACTCGCTGCCTACCTTGGGAACGGAGATGGAACATTCAGCAATAGTTGGACGCTCAATCACACATGCCAGGTGCCAACCGTTTGTGTTCAGGTCTTGCTCGGCGATTTCAATGGTGACGGCAAACTCGACTTGGTTTTTGCCTCACCGGGCCCAGGCGGCGGCATCGTCGACGTTCTGCCTGGCAATGGCGATGGAACTTTTCAGAATGTTCCCGTCGCAACATCCCTGGCCCATCAAGCGTCAGGTATGGCACGAGCGGACTTGAATGGCGACGGCAAGTTGGATTTGATCACCGCTGACCTAGACGGCTATGTCTCGGTGTTGATCGGACAAGGAGACGGGAGCTTCAGCGTCACGGATTATCAGGTTGGGGGGAATTGCGCTCCTTGCGGCGTTCCGACTTCCGTCGTGGCAGCCGATTTTAATGGAGACGGCCAACCCGATGTCGCCGTCACGTACTCAGGCGTCGACCCTTCGGGCATCCTGGTGTTCCTGAACAGCGGTGGAGGTGCCCTTGGAACTCCGGTGAAGTACCCGGCAGCTCAGAATTCCTACGCTTTAGCCTTTGCGGATTTCAATCAAGACGGGCTAGCCGACCTGGTGGTGGCCAACGAAGGATCGGCCAGCGTCTCGATTTTAATTGGGGACAGTGCAGGTACATTCTTGAGCAAGACCCCGTTTGCGCTGCCCGGCCAGGGCACTTCCCTGGCGGTGGGTGATTTCAATGGTGACGGCCTCCCGGATCTCGCGGTTGCCTCGACCAGTCTTTCTGCATTCCTCGGTGCTGCGGATGGAAGCTTCCATTCCTCCTACACGATCGGCTTCGGAACCCTTTCCGCAACGGCTACCGCCCTCGGGGATTTTAACAACGATGGCAAACCGGACGTGATGCTCAACTTCCCGCCGTCGTCGGGATTCCAGGGCGGCGCGGAAGTCTTTCTGGGCAATGGCGACGGCACATTTTCACCTCTTTCCGTCGATACCCGAGCGGGGGGATCGGCAGCTCTGGCTGTCGGCGATTTCAATGGAGACGGCAAACTCGATCGTGCGGTTCTGAACCCAACAGCAAATTCGGTTTCGATCCAGCTGGGCAACGGAGATGGCACGTTCCAAGCCCCCGTCAGCTATCCAACCGGAGTGGGTCCCGCATCCATCGTGGCGGGTGATTTTAACAACGACGGCAAACTGGATCTGGCGGTCACAAATAACGGAGCAGGAACTGTCTCGATTTTGCTCGGCAACGGTGACGGCACTTTCCAGTCGCACCAGGATTACGGTCCCATCGGCACGGCGGCCTTGACTTCTTCTCTTGCCGCGGCGGACTTCAACGGCGACGGCAACCTTGATCTTGCTGTGACCACGAGCACGACCAACGTCGCCATCTTTCTCGGGAAGGGTGACGGCACTCTCCAGGCGGGGCAACTCTACAGCGTTGGGGCCCACGTTCCGTCGCTCGTTACCTCCGGCGATTTTGATGCCGACGGAACCATCGACTTGGCCGTGGGTTTTTCAAGCGTCGACAATTTCGTGCTACTGCCCGGCAACGGGGACGGCACCTTTCAATCCCCAGGGCTAGATTTTCTCGGCTACAGCAGCGTCCAGGGCGGGGTGGCCCTGGCTCCGGGCAAGTTCGGTTCCGCGGGTGGTCTCGGACTTGCCGAGATCTTGCAGCCTTCGAGTTCGGCATTTGTGTTTCTCAACAAGCCGATCGTCAGTCTGTTTCCGTCGACGCTGGTCTTCCAACCGCAACAGGTTGGAATGACGAGCCCCGAGGAGAGTATCACCGTCTACAATCCCGGTTCGGCACAACTTATCGTTTCGCGAATTGACAAAACTGGTGATTTCGCGGAGACAGACACCTGCACGTCGGCCCCCATAGTGCCCGGAGGAAACTGCATCATCACGGGCTCATTCACACCGACAGTGCCCGGTTTGCGCACGGGAACTTTTACGCTCACCACAAATGCCGGTACTGGCCAGCAGGTTATCAATCTTTCGAGCACCCAGGAGTCCACGCTAACGTCGCTTTCTTCCTCAATGAATCCGTCTATTTATGGGCAGAGCATCACCCTTACGGCAAGTGTCACGCCGACCGAGGGCGGAAGCGCCGTGGGTACTGTGACCTTCACGGACGGCGGAAGCCCAATCGGGAACGGCACCCTCACTAGTGGAAGCGCCACTTTGATGACCGCGAGCTTGTCGGCTGGACCGCATTCCCTCCAGGCAGTTTACCCTGCAAACAACGGACTGATCGGCAGCATCTCTCCGGTTCTAACTCAAACGGTGAATCAGGGTTCAACCACGATTGTCGTATCCTGTGGATCAACCGGAATTGGCCCGCACTTGGGCACATTCATCGACGAACGAATTTTGTGCAGCGCAGTTGTTAACCCCGTTTTCCCAGCAGTTGGCATACCGACGGGAACCGTCAACTTTTTTGATGGCGGGACGCCGATCGGAAACGGACAACTCAACAGCTCCGTTCCTCCGGGTGCAGCGGGGCCGGCGTCCATTGGGGTCGGCTTCGCAACGGCAGGAACGCATTTGATCACCGCGCAATATCTGGGCGACACGAACTTTGCCGGGAGTACGACCGCCTCGGCATTTTCCCTCCTCGTCAGCACCATCCGCACGACGCTTACGATCACTTGTGCGTCCACAGCGTCCCAGCCGATTCTCGGCCAGCCGGTCGAATGCAGCGCTCTCGCCACACCTTCCTCCCCGGGGCCTGGCTTTCCGACGGGCCTCGTGACCTTCCTCGATGGTGCGATCTCGATCGGGACAGCTCCGCTCAACAATACAAATCCTGCCGGAGGTCCGGCTGTTTTCAACACCCCGCCGTTTTTGTCTGCGGGACAGCATTTGATTACCGCAGAGTACGCAGGCGACGCGACTTACAGCGGGAGTTCGACGACATCGGCGGCCATAGTGCTTGTCCTCAAGGACTCTGTATCGCTTGGCGCTTTGAACACCTCCTTCAACCCCTCCTTCGCTGGGAATTCCATCACGTTCACAACACCCCTCTCTGTTTTCATCCCTGCGGGTGCGTCCCCTCTGCCGCAGATCACCGGCTCGGTGACATTCTCCGATGGACCGAATGCCTTGGGATCTGTCCCGGTTGGACCGGCAACACCCATGGTGAACGGCTCCCTCCTGATTTCGTTCACCGCCTCGTTCGGACCGGGGCAACACCCCATATCAGCCATCTATGGCGGCGACAGCAACTACCTCGCCAGCAGCCCGGCATCTCTCACACAATTTGTAAACAAGATCTCGACAACGATCACCCTCGCATCAACGGGGAGTAATTCGTCTCTGCTCGGGCAGCCTGTTCCATTGACCGCGACCGTCGGTCCGCAGGGAGGCCCACTGGCGCCGACGACGAACGTCAGCTTCTTCGATGGCGCGACGCCCCTTGGCACCGCGCCTTTGAGCGGAGCTACGGCAACGTTCATCGCGAGCGGGCTCTCTGTGGGTTCGCATTCCTTTACCGCCTCCTACGGCGGCGACCTAAACTTTAACGCCAGTGGCCCATCCGCGCCTCCGCTCGCATGGACGGTTACAAACCCGGCGACCACAACGAACCTGGCCGCTTCTCCCAATCCTTCCGTCTATGGACAGCTCGTGACATTTACGGCGACGGTCACATCGGGCGCGGGAACCCCAGGGGGACCGGTTACATTTTCTGACGGTGCAACCGTACTCGGCTCGGGAACCCTGAGCCCGACGGGAGTCGCCGCGTTTAGCACTCCCTTCCTTCTGGCAGGAACGCACCCGATCACCGCCTCCTACGCGGCAAACGGCAATTATTCAGGAAGCACGTCGTCCGCTGTGCTCGAGGTAGTGACGCCTGCGCCGCTCAAGGTAACCGCCAATAGCAATTCGCGTTTGTATGGTCAGTCAAATCCGGGCCTCAGCGGAACAATCACGGGGATAGCGAACGGTGACAATATCACGGCGACCTATTCAACCAGCGCCACGCCCGCGAGCCCCGCGGGGACCTATGCGATCGCGCCTGCGCTCGCCGATCCGGCCAACAAGCTTGGCAACTATACCGTGACGATCAACTCCGGCACACTGACCGTCAATCCGGCCATAGTGACCATCACGGCCAACAACTCGACAAAGGTTCTGAATGCTCCCAATCCGGCCTTTACTCCCTCCTACAGTGGTTTCGTCAATGGCGACACTTCGAGCGTCCTCACTTCCATGCCGACTTGCACGAGTATGGCGACGACTACAAGTCCAGTTGGCACCTACTCGATCACTTGTTCCGGTGCGGCCGCCACAAATTACACCTTCTCCTACGTTTCGGGGACGCTCACAATCACCTACCTGGCCGGCGGCATGTGCGACGGCGACCTCAACCATCAGATCCTGCAGCCAATCAATGCCGACGGCACCAGCGTGTGGAAGCAGGGGCGCACCATTCCCGCGAAATTCCGGGTCTGCGATGCCAATGGTGTTTCTGCCGGCGCGCCCGGAACCGTTGCCAACTTCGCGCTTGTCGAGATCATCTCGGGGACGGTGACCACCGTGGACGAAACGGTCACCTCCACGAATGCGGATACCGCGTTCCGGTGGGATCCTGCCGGTCAACAGTGGATTTTCAATATCAGCACCAGCAATCTATCCGCGGGCTACACCTACGTGTACGCCATCACGCTGAACGACGGCTCGGTGATCCTGTTCCGGTATGGGCTGCGATGAGCGGACCCGACTCCCGGAGAGTCGGCATGATTGAGCACGCACAGACTTGTTCGGATGCGATGTGACTCAACTGCAGTTAGAAGGAGCAGGATGGATTGAAAAGAGTTGGTGAACAGGGGAGGACTCGAACCGTCAACCCGCTGTTCCCAGGAGAATCACGAAGTGGCTGATGCCTCGAGCCTCCAGCTGCGTCCTCCATGCTGGTTTGGGGGTATTGGGGGCTCTATACTCGATTTGTTCTCGATTTTTGAGGTGAACCCCTAAGCTGGTACAAATTCTTTGGGCACAGTCTCCCTTCAAGCGTCCGTCGTCAACCGTGAACCCTCGACACCCGTTGATCCCCGAACAGCACGCCAGCCGCATTCATCAAATACTGTTCATCGCTGAGCATCTCAACCAATTCGTCGGGGAATGGGGAGATTTCGCTCTGCAGATAGGTGGCGAGTTCGCGATAGATTTCGCGCCGGGCGTAAGGCGCCAGTTCGTTGCGACGGCGCAGCGCATCTTGAATCAGACTTGCCAGTCGGGGCGTCGCCGTTCGGCGCAGCTTCATCGCGATTGTGGGGTAATCCATGAACGAGTTGTACTTCTGCCGCGTCCAGAATTCCTCCCCCGGCGCACTGAGCGGCGTTTGGCGTATGACCAGCGTCCCCGCCACGCGGTCGCCGAAGCGCTGCATCAGGGGACTGCTCAGTGCGGAAACTCCTCCAGCCAGATAGGCGAACGGCAGCGCATCGAACACGCGCATCAGATTCCGCACCCATGCCTGTTCGATCCGTAACGGGAGTCCGGTCTGGTCGATCACCCGCAAATGGAACAGGCGTTTTCCGATCGTCTGCCCGTTCCAAAAGCCTTCGAGCAATGCGCCATAGGCAAAGCCGATCGCGAATTCCGCGAGCGTGATCACCATGACTCCAAATCCCGGCGCTTTCGTGAAAATCCAATAAACCAGCAGCCCTGCTCCGTTCACTGTCCCCAGCACGATCGCGATATCGAGCAGCATGGCATAAAGCCGGGAAGCTGGACCCGCCAGGGGCAACCGAAAGAGCACGCCTTCTGGCGTCGCAATGGTCAGTTCGGCCGTCGTCGCCCAGCGGATTGGACGGGAATCTGTCATTTGTTCTCCGAAGGAACTCTGGTCTGCGCTCTGGCATCAGCCTTTCTTCGCCCGATCAGCAGCAGATAGACCGTCAGCAGCGCAAGTTCCGCTCCGCCAACAGCAACTTTCAATCCGTACGGCAGAACCGGTGCGTGATGCTGCGAAAAAAACGCTTCCATCATTCCCGCCCACACCAGCATCATTGCCATCCCGGCGATCAGCACGAGCCATTCCCGCATGGATTCGCGTACATCGCGATCCTCGCGACGGCGCAGCAGCAAGCGCGCCAGATAGAACCCCGCTTGCCCGGCGATCAGTATCGACGGAATTTCGAAGACGCCATGCGGCAGGAGCCACGCCGACATAAACAGCCCGAAGCCCTGCTGCGTGTAGCGAACCGCCACGGCCCCGAGCAGTACGCCATTCTCGAACAGCAGGAGCGCCGTTCCGATACCAAAGGTTACGCCGAGCGCCGCGGCGAGAATGGCCACCTCGATATTGTGCCGGATCAGTTCGGCCGAGAATGCGGCTTCGGTCTGCGCCGAGTGCTGGCCCCGATGCTTCCCTTGCTCCTCTTCATGCACGCGCTGCCCCGGATCGCGCAGATAATCGGCTGGAAGGAGCACGTCTACCGAGGCAGGATCGTAGCGCACCGCCAGCCCGCCCAGCGCGCAGCCCAGCGCCGTAATCAGCACGGCCAGTGCGAAATAGCGCGACTGCCGGCGAAACGTTTCCGGGAACAACGTGAAAATTCCGAGCCAGCGGCGCGGCTGCCAGATTTCAGCGCGCGTCGGCGGCGCGTAGTGCAGCTCCGCATACGCTCGCGCCACCAACCGCTCGAGATACTGTCTTAGCCCGGGCGCCAGCGCTCCGTGTGTGACCCGATTCAAATCCGCGGCCGCCTGCGCGTAAAGCTCCTGCAGCTGTTCGGCTTCCACCGGATTCAACCGGCGGTCCGGCCGGTTTTCGACCGCAGCGAGCAGCGATTCGAGGCTGCTCCACCGCGGCCGCGCCTGCATCTGGAATCGTTCGAGGTCCAAAATCACAGCCGCTGCTCCCGCTTGCTTTCCAGATATCCTTCGACTGCCTTTCGCAGGAACATCTCCGCGGGAATATACCGGAGACGAACGTTCAATTGGCGCAGTTGTCGCGATAAGGCGCCGAGGCGCTGGTTTTCTTTTTCACCCGCCAGCGCTCTATACACGTCCTGCTCCGTGTGCAGTTCCTCCCCTGGCGAAAATGCTGGCCTGGCGTGAGCCGGCAAGATACTTGTCATCAAGAGCGCATGTGACGAGCCGACCAGGCCGACTCCGCGGCAGAGCGAGTCAGAAACCGAGCGCTCCGTCAAATCCGCCAGCAACAGCAGGTACGCACGGCGCCGCAGTCGCACCCGAATTTCACCGAACAGGGCTTCGTAATCCGCGGTCGTCGGCAATGGCTCGATACTCAATAGACGATCACGAATTTGATGAAACTGCGATTGACCGCATCCCGCGCGTAACCAGGTCTTCGGCTCTTCTGCGTAGGTCACCAGCCCGAATTCATCGCCCAGTTCGAGCGCCACCGTTGCGCCCACCAACGCCGTTTCCACTGCCAGATCGAGCAGCCGTCGCGGTCCGCGCGCTGGTCGGGCGTCGTCCGGAATACCTGTCGTTGAGTCCAGGGCAAGCGCGGATGCCCGCGACTGGTCCACGACAAAATAGACCTCCTGCTTCTGCTCCCATTGGAACAGCCGCGTGACCGGAGCGCCTCGACGCGCCGTGGACTTCCAGGCGATCTCCGAATACATATCGCCAGCCTGATATTCCCTCAGCCGCTCGAAGTCGCGCCCGTGTCCGGTCCACGGGGTCTGCCGCGACGCCACAAGCGTGCGGTAAACCGGGCTGCGCAGAATCTCCCGCCGCCCGGACCTCAAATCCGCTTCGATTCGCAACTGCTCCGGGGAATCGAACCATTGCCGCAATCGCCAGATTCCCAAGCGTGAATACCGCTCGATGCCAACCCGCGGCCCAGGCCACAGCCCGCGGCGAAGCAAGGCAATCTCGGGCGTCCATGGCCAGAGCTGGATATGCGCGGTGCTTCCTCTGGTTGATCGCTCTGCGGGCGGCTCCGGCTGCTCAAGCTGCAGCAGTTGAGGATCGCTTTTCACCTGAATCGCGGTCTCGCTCTCCGGCCTTGCGGGCATGATCGCTACGCGCACTTTGCTCTGCAGTCGGCGCCGGCCGGAGCCCGTGAGCGCGAGCGGAACCGGGATGGTCTGCCCCTCGCGTCCACGAAGGCCCTCCTTCGGCGGCAGGAGGATGGGTGCGCATTCTCGGCGGGCGAGCCACAGCGCGAGCGCGTCATAACACGTGAGCAGCGCCACAGTCGTGACGATCAGCTCGAACACGAACCATCCACGCGCGATCCATGGCGCAATCGACGCCAAAACAGCCAGTAGTCCCATCATCCAGACGAGCGATCCCGTTGGGCTGAATAATTTCCCCGCCGGCTGAAGCGCGATCGGTTGAGGGGGCTTGTCCCGCGATTTCACCTTGCTGCGTGGCGGCTCCGCCGTGGCTTGGAACTCGAGACCGATCGCAGCGGCCCCCGCTCCGGCGCCCGCTGGCTTCCTATCTCCAACCGTCATCATTTCGCCTGCTTCCCTGCTGTCGTCTGCTACCGTGCTGCCTAGCGCGGCACTTCGACTGCCTCCAGCACCGCTTTGATCACTTCGCGGATCTCGACGCCTTCCATCTCGAACTCCGGTCGTAGCAGCACGCGGTGCTCGAGCACGGGAGCAGCCAGCGTCTTTACGTCCTCGGGGAGCACGAAATCGCGTTCATCGAGCGCTGCGAGGGCCCGCGATGCCGACAGGAGCGCAAGTGTCGCCCGCGGCCCGGCCCCAACCCAGATTGCTGCGTGCTGCCGGGTCTGCCGCGCCACGCTGACGATGTAACTGCTGATCGCATCGCTGACGCGCACTCGCTCTGTGGCCGCGCGCAGTTGTTCGAGCTCGCCCGGCTGCAAGACCGGCACGCGCAGTTCCTCCGCCAGTCGCCGTTCGGGCGTTTCGCCCCCTGCCACCAGCCTCGCCAGCTCGTTTTCGTCCTCGACCGCCGGGTAGCCCATGCGGATTTTTAAGAGAAAGCGATCCTTCTGTGCCTCGGGGAGGGGGTAGGTGCCCTGATGTTCGATCGGGTTTTGTGTCGCAAAGACGACGAAGACAGGAGGCAAGAGGCAGGTCTCGCGATCGATCGTGACTTGCCGCTCCTGCATGGCTTCGAGCAAAGCCGATTGCGTTTTCGCGGGTGCGCGATTGATTTCGTCCGCCAGCAGGAAATTCGTGAAGACTGGACCGCGCACCAGCCGGAATTCCTGTGTCCTCAGGTCGAAGATGCTGGTCCCGGTGATATCTGCGGGCATGAGATCCGGCGTGAACTGAATGCGGTGAAATTCGGCGGCCACCGCCCGCGCCAGGGCTTTCACCAGCAGCGTTTTCCCTACGCCCGGAACACCTTCAACGAGCGCGTGTCCGCCGGCGAGCAGGGTCACCAGCGCGAGATCGATCGCTTCGGTTTGCCCAACAATCACGCGGCCAAGTGCTTCTCGAACACGCCGCGCCCCGCTTGTGATTGTTGCGGACGCTGCAGGCGGTTGCCCGTCCGCACCGGGAGATTGCGCCTGCCCGTCTGAACCACCTACCGGTTCTTCGTTCATCGGATTCGTGCCTCCTCGGGAATGTTGTTTGGTGCAGCCGCCGAACGATCCGCCGCACTGCTGCCGGTATGAGCCAGACCTTTTGCGGATGCGCGGCGCTCGGCGATCAACTCGCTTAGTCCCTTGTACCCCGCGAGTGCGGGCTGCCCGAGCGCGGCCCGCAGCCGCGGCCCCGAGCCTGGATCTGCAGAAATAGCCTGCGCATCCTGAGGCGATCGGCGACGGTATTGTTCCCAGCATTCCGCCACTACCTGGCTGGCCGGAATGCTGCGTTGAAGAAGGTGGCGGGCGGCCACTCCGGCGCCTTCCCCCTGACGCACGATCGGCGCATTCTGGTCACGCCGCGGGCGTCGAACCAGATCACCGCTCATCGTCCAGAGCAGAACGAGCAACGCCGCCCAGAAAAGTAGCAGCGCCACCTCGAGCCGGTATCGCTCTACCAGCCAAATTACGCCTTGTTCCTGATGCAGTCCATGCAACGTCTCATCGACCCAAATCACCGGCCGTCCTCCGGTGAGAAAGTCCAGCAGTACGGGGTTCGGATGTGTCTTGATCGTTTCGTTCAGGAGGAACCATTCCTGGCCCGCGGCGATGAGTTCGCCTTTTCCGGCTCTACGCATCGCCATATAAACATTCCCCGATGTGTCCGGCTTCGCGTCGGCTTTCGTGGGTCCCGCGTAGAGCGGGGTCCAGTGGTCATCAGTCTTGAGCCACGGAGCATCCCCGCCGAGATACATCATCTCGCTACCCGCCGGCATTTCGAGGGGATCGGGAGAGATCCATGTTGGACCGGAGCTCTTTGGCGTATTGTTCCACCTGTTCTCGACTTCCCAGCCTTCTGACTCCGACTTTAATTTCCAAGCGGGCTCGATCAGCACGATGCGCCCGCCGCGCGCAAGAAAAGCTTCCAGCCGCCCGCTGAACTTAGCCGAGTTCCGGGGTTTTCCTTTCCCGATTTCCCAATCGTTATCGGGGTAGCCTCCAATAAAGAACGCTGTTGTAGCCCCCGCGTTCTGGTCGGAGAGCGAGTCCTCATCCTGGCTGCGCTTCACTTGGTATCCAGCGCGTGCATAGGAATCAAACAACAGGCTGGTGCCGTAAGGGTCCTCGCGGAAGCTGGAGCCCATATCGCTCGTAGTCGACTGGTTCTGATGCGCCATGAGCAGCAGAATCGCGAATACCGTTGCGAAAATCCCTCCCGCCAGCAGCGGGCCTCGCCAGTTGAGCGCCCTGCCTCCGGTTGACCCGCTCTCAGACATGGCTGAGCAACTCCCGCTGATCCTGGCGGTAGACGGCGACTGCCTCTCGCGTCGGAACATGAGACCCATACCACACGCGATCGAACTGCCGCAGGCTGCCGCGCAATTTTTCAGGTATTTCGATGCGTCGTTCCAGTGCCGCTTGCGGACGCCGCCGCCACCGGCGCGTAAACTCATTCAGGTAGTCGCGATTTGTGCTGTCGCGGCGAATCGTCAGCCATTCGCGCTGCGCCAGTCCGGCGAGCAGGCCCAGGTACACCGAGCGCAACGCCAGCCGCAATTCGCCTTCCCGTTCCAGCCGGTCCGCCAATGCGAACCATTCATCCTCGGAACGTTCACTCGCTACCGCGCCATCGCTCAGATTGGGAAGAGGCGCGATTGCCATGGGAAGGGAAAGCTGCGCTGCTGCCTCGCGCCGCCTGCGCAGCCAAACGAGCACCACTCCCGCTCCGATCGTCACTGCGGCAATCAGCGTTAGCCAGAGTCGAACGTCTTTCAGCTTCCAGGAGCCTCCTTTTCCGTTTCCGGGCGAGAGATTCAGCCCCTCCGGCCACAGTTTGCGAAGAAAATTCAGAAACGCATTCCAGGCGCGGTCACACCGCTGCTCGATTTTGACCACTAGCTTGTCAAACCAGGTGGGCGGGCTCGGGTGCTCCGCGTCATGCCAGCGATAAATTGCCCGCCGCGATTCCTCGTCCAGGGCGCGCTGCAACTTTTGAATCTGTGCCTCGCGCAGGATGTGGGCGGCCGTCTCCGCGCTGCTTCGGGGCAGCGCCGCTCGCGCGGCCGCCATGGGAGAACTGCATCCGAGCATCGCAGCCAGCACCGCCAACGCGCCGGTCGTCACCCTGCGGCCCGCTGCGGGGGATGCGATCCTCTGTGCTTTATTCTGGTGCTCCCGTGGCAGGCTCGCCAGTAAACCGCGCAGGTCGTCTCCTTCTCGCCTCGATTGCAGATGCTGAAAGACGACGACGAACGAACACTTGACGATGGGATCGAGCGCCAACCAGGCGCCCGCAAACAACGAAAGCCAGAACGCGGAACTCCGGAACAGCGCGTATATCCCCATGGGAGTTGATAAGAGTGTATTCACCCCGAAGATCGAGTGCAGAAGCTGCGGAACAACCAACGCCACGATCAACCCATTCAGCCACACGGCGCTCCAGAGCGGAAGCAACATCAGGAAGAGAAGCAAGCCGCCTCCGAACCATTGACTCGAGAGCGCTACCGAGCCACCCAGGGAATGTCTTTTGGAGCCATCCTCCCGGGCCTCGAGACTCGCGAATTGGCACGCGCTATAACACCAGGTCGCGCCCACGAAGGTCGTAAGCCCCACGAGCGCAGCAGAGCTCAGGACGATTTTCCAGGCAAGCAAGCGTCCGATCGCCGCCAGTTGTGCGGACGCGCCCACGGGTGCCGGTCTCGGCACGCCAAACGCGCGCTCCCGCACCCGCTCCATGTAGCTCGCCACGCTCCATGCGCGCAGAAGGTATCCGCCAGTGAGCAGCCCTGCCTCCGCGATCAGCGCGCCATCCGACAAGCGAATCTGCCCGTTGACCACCCACATCACGATGAAACAAAAGACCAGAGGCGCGGCCCCGCTGTAGTACCGCCATGCTTCCCAAGCAAACGTTGACTTAAACAGGGCGAAACCACGTTCGAGCGCTTCAAGCGCGTTCAGGGAGTTCGGGCGGCCGCGCGCGGACGCCTGGCGTCCCCGCTCTGAATTGGCGCGTGCCAGCTCCGCTTCAGTCATTGTTTTTCCCGGGCGCCCGGTCATCGGCAGCGGCGCCGAAGTTCAGATGCCCCTCCGGTGCATTCATTCTCCAACGCAAAAGTGCGAAAAAGAGCGCCATCAGGACGGCAAGTGCAGTGAGCCCCGCGAGGACCTGTCGGAGGAGGCGCACGAGCGACGGTTTCGGTGCGGGCGGGCGAGCCATTCGGCGCAGACAAGGCGGGCAGGCGAGCTTTCCCTCCTCGTCGGTTACGCATTCTCGGCAGAAAGTTCCTCCGCAATGGGGGCACCGTGCCGCCGCTTCTCGCAGAGGATGAAACAGGCAGCGAGCATGGCGCAATCCCGCCGCCGCGGGTTTCTGAGAGGGCGCCGCTGGCGTGTCAGGAGCCATCGGTCTCGGTGGCGTCCGCGACGGAAATCGTCCCGGACGGCGCTTCAAACTTCGTTTGCACGGAGGGCTCCGCCGGCTGCGCGCTGGTTAGCGGAGCGGTTGGTTGCTGGGCGCCTCGGTGCGCAGCGCGAACCGCCGCATCAATTTTCGCAAGGACCTTCGGCGCACGGGGCGTTCGCGCCACCAACGCCAGGTCGGCCATTGCTCCTCGGGTGCAAACGCGCGCCCCCGCTGTCGGCCCCAGTGCCAGTTCCGCCGCCACCCAGGCGAGGCCCACGCCGCCCAAAATCGCGCCAGTCGTGGAATCGACCCACTTCCAGAACACAACACCGAGCGCTCCGAACAGCACCGCCGCAAGCGCCATCCGCCACAACCATAAACGATTTGGCCAGACCACTATGGATTCGAGGTCACGCAAATAAAAACGCCGGTATTCGACCGAGTACATCACGCGCTTCGCGGCCAGCAAGCAGTCCTCACTCAAGTACCACTTCGTCCCGCCGGTCAGACTGCCGACGCGCGATATTTTGCGGAATGTCGCTTTCAATCAGTGCCTCACCTGCGTCCAGCGTGCGAAGAACGATGCGGCAAGGAGAAGGGGGAGCCAGAGGAGCCCCGCATACGCCATCCAGAAACGCCACCCGCGCCGCGGAATCAAATACGAACGCGGCGCCTTCCTGTACTTCACGTGCAAGAAAATCGCGGCCGGGAATGCGGCGACAAACACGGGCCAAAAAAGAATCCAGCCCCATCCGATCGCCGCCGCAATGGAATCATAGAGCACGTCGCGGTGCCGCCATTCCGCGGCGCCGGCCCCCGCAACGGAATTTGCGCGTCCGCGGTCGAAACACGCGGGGCAAACGTGCTCCGCTCCCAACTGCAAATCGCACAATGCGCACACGAAGCGGCCGCACCGCTGGCAGCAAGCCTGAAACGCCTTGTCCGGATGAAAAAAGCATGTCGCCTGGTCAGAAAGCGCGGCCGCCGTGCTGGTGTTCTGCTGGACCGAGCCCCAGACGCGGATCTGTAGCCGCTTCTCACAATAGGGGCAGGTCTGCCATCCTGTCTTCGTCTCAACTGGCGCCACGTCCCCTCTGCAACTGGGGCAGGTCACAGCCCCTGCTGCAATGGGTGGTAGCCCCCGGGCCACGCCTGTCGGAGAAGCTTCCGCGTTGGCGGGAGTGAAAAGATTGATATTCAAGTTCACGCCAGGCTCTGCTTGTAGACCACCCGCGTATCGCAGACCCGATCATGCAGCGCTCGCTTCTCGCTATCGAAACCCGCCATGATGTACCCGATCAACAGGATCAGAGCGCTGACGAAACTCATGAAATATCTGGCGACGCATACGCCCCAACCAAGCGACTCGCCATTGCTTCGAACCACCTGGAGTCCCACGGCCATTTTCCCCAGCGTCGCTCCCCGATAGTGCAGGAACAACACCTCATACAGGAAACCGATCCCGTAAGAAAGAATTTGGAAGCTCACCCGGAGACCTTGAGGCTCGGACCGGATCACGTTCGGCATAAACTGAGCTCCGAAAGTACCGAAAAGGGCAAGGGCAAGGGAGGCCTGGACGATTCCGAGGAGAAAGCCGTCGATCATTCGTGCGCCGAAACGGATCCAGAAACCGCCGTAATGCCAGCCCTGTGCCGATGTCGCCCCGCCGCTCGCCATCACTCGGCTGAGATATCCGGGCTTGCAACCGGCGCACACCCAGTTCCCGGCGATCTGCACAACATCAGATTGTGGGAACGGCCGTCTGCATTGCGAGCATGCCAAAACCGTTTGCACTGGGGTTTGTTCACTCATTGGGCGTTCTCCATGTATAGGAAGTGGCACTTAGCGTAGCGCAAATGGTTCCCCCGGCCAAGCATCAGGAACGTTCAAGTTTCGCAAGTATAAATTCCTGTATTGGCAAAATGGGGAGCCATCTCTCTCGCAAGCATGTTGCTCACTCCAAAGACAGCACAGCGGCCAACTATAAGCACAACCTGGAACACAATTTCGTCCCTGCATTCGGTAGTCATGAGGTTGCTTCACTCAGCCGATTCGACGTGGAAATGCATCATACAGCGCGGTTTCAGGGGGGATTTGGGGGGCTGTTTCCGTTTTGTTCTCGACTTTGAACCTGCTAACTGAGCTTCCAACTTCTTCAGAACAAAGCAACTGGAACTCAGCCCGAAACTTTTGAGGATCGCGGAACATAATGACTGCAGGCGAGTTTAGAGTCGCCGGCCGCGTGCGTTCCCTGGTGCTACCAGGCTTCCCCCCATGAGTACCTCCAATGGATTGAGAAAATTGGGGGGGGTGGGTGTCAACTCTCCCGAGGACACCCACCGCCCTTCTTCCGGGCTTCTCGGAGGCACCGGGCTTTCAGTTGGTAGAACGCAAGCGGCATATAAAACCCTTCAGATTAAATTCCGTTGCAACAAATCTGCCGCGACTAGTCACTCGTTGCGTATTCCGGGGCATGGTGATCATTGATTCCGATCGATCGCGATCACGATTCCGGGATGATGGTGATCAGTTTGTAGTGATTCCCGGAACAGTGATCACGACGAACTTGGAATGTTTTCCACAGGGCGAGGTGGCGCTGGACATCACACCGGGCAAACTGTTTCTCCTATGAACCTTATGGGGAGAGACCGAGTGCCAACTAGGAGAATGTCCATATAGCCATTGCGCGAGGGTGGAGGGGTGATCCGCCCCGGCCCGACTTGCTGAAGGAACTCTATTCCGAAAGAAAAAAGCTGGCGCTGCGGCAACGTTGAAAGCGAGAGCCACTCGCTTAGCCCAGGTTCGTCACTGAGAGGGCCAAAAGCGGGTTAAGTCCTTTCAAATCAGTCTAGGCTATGGCTGAGTTTTCACTACATTTTTGAATTCGTAGCGGCTCCAGACGCTCGGGCAGTGTAATT